>Ga0078972_1000692_pt2 | contig 93141 bp, 79 predicted proteins | sample YelNatPaOPGAMG01_FD_67568 | JGI IMG/M metagenome (GOLD analysis project Ga0078972, IMG submission 67568) | Hot spring thermophilic microbial communities from Obsidian Pool, Yellowstone National Park, USA - OP-RAMG-01 (SPADES assembly) (version 2) | ecosystem: Environmental > Aquatic > Thermal... | reverse complement strand
CGTAGCACAGGTCAGGTTTTTCACTGCCAATCAGGATTTTCGCGAACCACCCGAAGATCAATTTGGCAAATACCTTGAAGACCACACGCAATTTGACGCCCGCGCAATTGCCGATGACCCTGTTGGCTTCCTGAGTTTCTTGGGAATGACTCGACTTTCTCAAAGTGACAAACGTCTGGACTATGCCAAACATGCTGCTGAGTTTCTGCTTGAACGCAACATAAGTGCCTACGATATCGCGGCGCATTATGGAAATGACGCCGAGAAGATTCGACAAGCATTTCTAGCCAATGTGGGCATGGGCTACGGACGCAAAAAAACGGATATGTTCATCCGTGATATGGTGGTGCTAGGCGTGTGGCCTGAACTATCCAATCTGCAAGTTATTGACGTTGCCAGTGACCGCAACACTATGAAGCTTGCGCTGCGAACCCGCGTCCTTCAGACAGATATTCCGCTGCTTTCCAGTTTTCTCGATATTTTTGGCTATCAATATGAACACATTGACGCGATGAGTGCAGCGGCTTGGCGCGCGGTGTGGGAAGAATGGAAAGCGGTCGAACCCAAAACTGCTCCTACCGCGCCTTGCATGATGGACTTTCTGCTTTATAGAATTGGGCGCGAATACTGCGATGATAAGCTGGTTGAGTTTGTTTGTGAAAATGGACATCATTTTTTTCATTTTGGCGCACGGCTAAGACTATGCCCTGAGTGTCGCTCCACACTAGCGCCTGTAAAAAGACTTTTACCTTGCCAAGTTCACAGCCAGCAGCTGCCGCGCGATGAAGAAGGCGCGTTACGCTTGGATGAATCAAATCTGCTCCGAACTTTCGATGGTGTTTGTATTTTCGAGCCGGCTTGCAAACCCAAAGCAGATGATTTCAAAAAGCTCTCTCCGCCCAAAGCCATCTCAATTATCGGGCGTACAGGTTGGACAGATTCGTATGCCTATAAAGGTGAAGGCGGTGGTGGAATGATGGGGTAGGGTTTCAACGCCAAAGACGCCACCCAACACACGCTTGCACCTGACGCCGCTCCGCTGCGCTTTGCGGCGCAGGTAAAGCGCATACCGTTGGGCAGATTAGAAAGAGAAAAAGATGAGTATGTCAATCCGGGCAATATTAGAAAAAGACGAAAAAGAGCCAATGGACGATCACGATTTGGATGATGCTATTTGGCTGAGCCTCTGCGAAAGAATTTCTAGTCCAGAACATTTGAAGCATTTCCAACCACAAGTTGCAGTATTCTATGCTAGTTATCTGATGGAACATGAGGTAGGTAATGGCGGTTTTGCGCAGGCTGCCATGAATATTCCCGAATGGTTTGAGTTAGCTGCTGAAGCATACCATGCATTGGAAAAGTCAGCAGTGGCCAGCCTTATTATGAAAGTATATCAACAGCTATCCAAGAATGAGAAAATCGCTAGAAAGTTTCGTTCAGGTGAAATTCAATGGGAGGATTATTTTGCCGATCACAGCTTCAATGTATATGACAAGCTTGTTTACGAGTCGAACGAATGGGAGATAACAACGGAGCGGATCGCCTATGTGCGAGCGAACCGTGAAGCATTTAAATGTCTGTGAACGTGAATACCCAACAAGCGCTTGCAGGCCGACCGCCTTCAGCGTTTCCCCCGTGGCGGTGTGGCATAAGTTTCGGGAGCTTGAGGCGGTGGGATGTGGCGTATCACGGCAGCGGCTGAAGCGCGTGCCGTTAGCTCGCCCCTTGCGAAAGAAAATCGTAATAAAAATTGATGGTGAAACGGGTAAAATTAGTGGTGGGCAGAAGGAGCAAATATGTCTCTCCAACAAATTACGATTGAAATACCAGACAAGGTACTTCTTGCCGAAAAGACGGACGCTGAGTCTTTCGGGCGTGAAATCCGCATGTTGGCAGCTGTCAAGTTGTACGAAATGGGCAGGCTTTCTTCTGGGCGTGCCGCCGAACTTGCGGGAATGTCCAGGGTTGAATTTTTACTCAACCTGAATCGCTATAAGGTCTTTCCTTTTGCGTCTGAACTTGACGATTTAGAAAATGCCCATGCTTAAAGCCGTCAGCAATACTTCTCCGCTTCTTTATCTTTATCGCATCGGCGGTATTCAGTGGCTTCCGAAATTATTCGATGAAGTGTGGATACCTGAAGCCGTCAAAAATGAATTGAAAGCAGGGAGAAGTAAAGGCTATGACGTTCCTAATCCTGACGATTATTCGTGGCTAAAAGTCATCAGTCCAAAATCTACGCCATCCGAATGGCTTGCTTTGGATTTAGGAGCAGGAGAAATTACGGCAATGGCATTGGCTTTGGAAAATCCAGATAAAGTTATTTTGCTTGACGATATGCTTGCCCGTCGAACCGCACAGGCAGCAGGATTGCAAGTTTGGGGAACTTTGAAGGTTTTATTGGAAGCAAAGTCACATGGAATTATTGATAAGGTCGAGCCGTATGTTTCAAAATTAGGCGATTCGGGTATGTGGATTTCTGCTAAAATCAAGGAGCGTATTCTTAAACTTGCAGGCGAGTCTTAAGATCAAAAGCGTGCCAACACCGTTTGCAGCGGACAGAGGCTTCGCCGCTTGCGGGTATACGCCGCGAGCCAGCAAAGGTTTTGGTAGGCGAAGGTGTCTTGCCTGCCCCACCGCTGCCGCTAAAACCAACCGTTGAGCGACAGCGCGAGGAATAGTTGCACCAAAAATAGCAGTAGCACTACTATGAGAAAATTGACCTTGATTTTGCTTTGTTTGCTGCTTACCAGTTGCAACTTCCAAGCAGCAGATAATAATATGTCACAATTGAAAGCTGTTTATTTCGTTCATGAAGAAGGTGAGCTTTCTTCAGAAGATTTACAAGCTCATCCCGAAGTCGTCGTGGTTCAAACATTTGATGAATTCAAGAAATACGCTCGACAAAAGATAGCCCTTTGGATTGACAAGAGCGCCACACCCTTTAACTCTGAACAAGAAAAATGGATTAATGAAGCGCCTCAAACTTTTTACCCAATCGTGTTGGTCGGCACCAGTGACACGTTGCATGCTTTTCGCGATTTGCTCAGGCTCGATGGCTTCATAGGACCAGCCATTTACCCGGGAATGGATGCACCAGGCTTTAGTGTCATTCAATGGGAAGCGAAGGATAATCTAGGTTTTCATGCCTTAATTGAAAATGGGTACAACCAGAAGCCAACCGTTCAAGCCATTCTTGAAATTACAAATGCCTTGTTAGAAGGAAAATTGAAGCCCACCCCAACGCCATGAGTTACTCATAAGCACGTTTTCAATCGCTAGGCAACAAGATTGCCTAGGATTGCGACAGTCTTTATTGATACTCGAAAAAGATTCAAGAGTCTTCTTCAAGAAGCCGCCCTGCACAGCGTGCACCCGACCGGTGGGATTCTGCCGCATTTTCCGGCATTTTTCTGGCTTCGGGCTTTTCCTGCTCCCGAAGTGAATCCCAGCTCGCCCACCAGCAGCTAATGTAAACCGTTGAAACTGTTGAAAAATAGGGTGAATCTATCTTAAAATCATGGGGGTTCTATTCACAAGAGGAACTTATGGCGAAATACAAACCATGTAACGACAAACAACCGGTAATGCTCCCCTTTTCTCTACAATACCAAATTCTCCCTGTCGCTCTCGAATACATCATCAACAAATTGGTCGAAAAGCGCCTTGACCTGTCCGTTTTCGATACGCATTACATCAACGACGAAAGTAGCGCTGACTAACCTTAGCGGTCGTTCGGTTTGAACAAGGGATGTCTTCCCGGTTTAACGGGGGATCAGCCACCTAATCTGATTGAGGTGATAAAAGCAAAGATGGACAGCGAAGCGGGCAAGCGGGTTTATGATCAGCGGCAGGCGATTGTTGAGCTAATAGTTGAGTCTGTCGAAACACGGTGTTTGCGAACATTTGTGCATAGAAACGCATATACCGATTCGCCTTGCGCATAAAACGAAAGGTGGATGTGCAATGGAGATTGTTCGCGATAATTCATAATATCGGCGAAATCCACGTATATGGGGGGGCGATTATCGTCTGATAAGGAGCAGTCCATTCCCGCCATTTACACCATTAGGTAGGTCGGGATTCCACTCCCGCCTACCATGCCATTTTGCACGACAATTTCGGTAGGTAAGAAACCCTCCCGAGCGCTATTTGAAAATATATATCCCGTCTTTTATCTCCCAAATGCTGCCGCAATTTGAACAAATCATGGCTTGCTGATTCTCTTCGTATAAAGCATTACCACATTGGGGGCAGGCAAAGAATGCTCCTTCCTTACTCACAGGACTATCTCCCACTGCCTCGGCACGTAAAAATACACTGGGGCTCAGCTGCCACCAATCGCCAGTCCATTGTGCCAGCGAGTCTAACCAAACTAATAGATTTAAGGGCACCCAGCGCTTTAGAACACCTATGCGAAAATGAGAGACTGTCAACTGTTTATGAATCCGAAATCCACTGTCTTCTAACCAGGCTCGGATCGCTTTGGGGTGAAAATCAAAATTTAACGGCGCAAACTCCACCGCTTTTTCGTCGAAAGGATCCCAATTTTGTTTCCCTGACCAATAGCGCAAAATCGCTTTAATATTCTGCTTGTTGGCATATTCTAAAATAAAAATTCCCTCTTTCCTTAAAACCCGCCGTGTCTCTTTTAATGCGGAAGGAGCTTCTTTCAAATGATGCAGGGTGCGGATCATGGTTGCTGCATCAAAAATGCCGCTCACAAACGGCAAATGATAGGCATCACCCGCTACATAGAGATAGCTACCCTCATTTCCTAATCTTTTTTGGGCAAGTTGTAATTGCGAAACAGAATAATCTAACAATACAATTTTACGAAATCCCTGATAACGCGGGGTATTTCGCCCTGCACCAGCACCAATCTCTAATAAGATATCCCCTTTTTGGGGTAATAAACGTTTCAGCGCAATTGCTTCAACGCGATCCTCATAGGCTCTTTGCCCTGTATCCCAAAATGTTTGCTGATAATCCGAGCCTTCGTAATCACAAATGGGTAGTTTATCGTTACGTGTCAATCGTTGTTATAACCCCTTCCTAAACCACGATAACGAAACCCGGCTCGTTTCATATCTTGCGGGTCATAAATATTGCGCCCATCCAGAATAACAGCTTGTTTCATAATGGATTTTAACTGTGACAAATCGAGCTGTTTAAATTCATTCCATTCGGTGATAACCATCAACGCATCACAACCTTCTGCCATCTCATAAATGCCAGGGCACATCTCCACCTTTGGCAGAAGCGGACGGGCAACTTCCATCGCCACAGGATCATAGGCTTTTACATAAGCGCCAGCTTTGAGCAATAGATCAGCGATAACTAAAGAAGGGGCATCGCGCATATCGTCGGTATTGGGTTTGAAGGATAAACCCAAAAGCCCAATGACTTTCCCTTCTAAACCTCCTAACATCTCTTTCAACCGTTCAACTGCCATCGGACGCCGATCGTTGTTGATCTCCATCACCGCATTCAATAATTGCGGATGGCGTCCTTTCTCTGCTGCCATATATGCCAGTGCTTTGACGTCTTTTGGAAAACACGAGCCCCCATAGCCTAAGCCGGCATCAAGAAAATAGGGCCCGATGCGTTTATCATAACCCATACCCACTGCCACTTCTTTTACATCAGCGCCGAGTGCTTCGCAAATATTGGCGATTTCATTGATAAACGAAATCTTGGTCGCCAGAAAGGCATTCGAGGCATATTTAATCATCTCGGCAGTGCGTAAATCGGTGATCATAATGGGAGCGCGTAAAGGTAAATGTAGTTGTGCAACTTTCTCGGCTGCCTCTAAATCAAGAGATCCGAGGACTGTTCGATACGGCTGCATGAAATCGCTAATTGCCGACCCCTCGCGTAAAAATTCTGGGCAAGAAACCACCGCAAAACGGATCGGTTTTTTTTGATGTTTGCGAATAATATCCGCCGTCCAGTCACCTGTTCCGACTGGCACAGTGGATTTATTCACAATAATCAAAGGCTCAGTCATGTTCTCCGCCACCATGCGGGCTGATTCAGCAACATAACGTAAATCTGCTTCACCATCCACACCCGAAGGGGTGCCAACTGCGATAAAAACAAATTCCGTTCCCGATAAACCCTCTGGATAGGAAGTGGTAAAAGTTAATCTGCCCGACTTGACATTGCGGCTCACTAATTCTTCCAATCCCGGTTCATAGATGGGCATCACCCCTTTTTTCAAACCAGCAATCTTTTCTTCATTGATATCCAAGGCGATCACTCGATTTCCTAAATCAGCAAAACATGCTGCGGTCACCAAACCGACATAACCGACCCCGATGACGCAAATTTGTTTCATGCCTAGTCCTCCATTATTATTCCGTTTCGGGCTGAATATTACCACAATTTTATCGCCTAATTAACCAAAAGGATGTCTATGTGTTGATGACTATCATTCGCGCAGGATGACCTCTGTCACTTGCGAATTAACCAAAAATAGTCTAAAATATGCAAGATATCAAAAATAAGGTCATTTTTGGGAGTATTTGTCATGCAAATTACAAGACAAGCCGATTATGCAGTACGAGCTGTGACTTATCTCGCTCGTTTAGGGCCAGATCATCGCGCTGCTACGAGTACGATTGCACAAGAACAGCAAATCCCACCATCCTTCCTGGCGAAAATTGTTTCACAGCTCTCGGTGGCTGGCTTGCTCAACACCTCACGCGGCGCGCGCGGTGGTGTATCTTTAGCACGACCTCCTGAAGAAATCACCTTGCTCGATGTTGTCGAAGCTATTGATGGGCCAATCATGCTAAACGAATGCGTGGGAGAATATGGCACTTGTGTCTTCTCTGAAGACTGCCCAATCCGGCCGATTTGGTGCGATGCCCAGCTAGAACTGGTTACCAAATTGAAATCCACAACCTTCGATAAAGTCTTGAACGGAAAGAATTGATCCTCTATCCTCCTCATTCCGCTTATCCATGAACATTACAAGTTTATTTGGATAAGCGGTATTTTTTTAATCCATCGCGATCTTTAATGTCCCGTACTTAATCCTGTTCCTTCAGGTGCAGATTAAGGTAAAATTGAGCCATACTCACCGAAAGGATTTCCCTTGTTTGAAATTGTCTTTCTCGGAACTTCTGCTTCAGCGCCGTCCGTTTATCGTGGACTATCTTCACAGGTCGTGATGCATGATGAATTTCGCTTTTTAGTGGACTGTGGCGAAGGCACCCAGCGGCAAATCTTACATTCGGGCTTGGGTTTTAAACGGCTTAACCGTATCTTGATCACCCATGGTCACCTGGATCACATCCTTGGGTTAGCTGGTCTCCTATCCACCTTCATGCGTTGGGAAACCATTGATCAACTCGAAATATTTGGCGGACATTGGGCGCTGGAACGCATCCATGACCTTCTTTACAACGTCGTTCTGCGCGGCAACCGGCCTCCCATTAACATATCGCTCATTGAGATAAATGAAGGAACCTTCTTTGAAACGGAAGATTTTTCCATTTCAGCAATTCCAGTGGTGCACCGCGGATCGGATTGTTACGGTTATCTGTTTGAAGAAAAATCACGGCGGCCATTCTTGAATGAGAAGGCAGAACAATTGGGTATTCCTCCGGGACCCTGGCGGCGCGAACTGGTCGTTGGTAAATCGATCACCTTGCCAGATGGACGCGTGATCACCCCTGACCAGGTTTTAGGCGAAGAAAAACCAGGCACCCGGCTCGTTCACATCGGTGATGTCGGTCGAACGGATAATTTGTTGGAAGCCTGCCAAAACGCCGATGCACTGGTCATTGAAGCAACCTATCTCAATCCAGAAGCCGAAATGGCAGCCGAGTTTGCCCACATCACTGCCCAGCAAGCCGCCCAACTGGCTCTCCAAGCCAATGTCCAAAACCTTATACTCACCCATATCTCCCGCCGTTATCGCGAACGGGATGTCATCGAAGAAGCCAAAGCCATTTTCCCTAACACGATTGTGGCACGTGATTTTGACTTTTTCCAGATTCGGCATGGAGAAATCATCAAACACGAAAACATTCTCGAAAACCCAACCCATTTCGAACCGGAGAGCACGGATTAAACGCAATGGTTAAAATCCTCCATTTCGCCGATGCCCATATTGACATGGCAAATTATGGCCGTCACGATCCTGTTAGCGGACTGCCTGCTCGCGTGCTGGATTTCCTTAAATCACTTGACGAAATCGTTGATGAAGCAATCACTCAGAAAGTGGATCTGGTGATATTTGCGGGGGATGCTTATAAAGACCGCACACCATCTCCGACTTTTCAGAGAGAATGGGGACGGCGCATCATGCGCCTCTCGCGGGCAAATATCCCCACAATACTGCTGGTAGGAAACCATGATTCCTCACCTGCATTAGGACGGGCAACCACTTTGGATCCTTTTCAAACCCTAGAAGTCCCTAACATCCTGGTCATTGAGAGACCACAGTTCCTGAATCCGCAGGATTTATGGGGACTACCAATTAACCTGTTAGCCCTTCCTTGGATCCCTCGCTCCAGTTTAATTGCCAATCTTGGTTTGACCAGTCTCGACATTAAAAATATCAACGAAGAAATTGAAGAAAGATTGACTTTCCTCATCAAAGAGTGGCTGGATAGTGCAGACCCCTCTCTGCCGTGCATATTGACTGCTCATGCCACCGTACAAGGAGCAAAATATGGGGCAGAACGCTCTATCATGTTAGGCAACGATTTCATGCTTAGCGGATCGTTGGTTCGCGATCCCCGCTTGGATTATGTCGCACTAGGGCACATCCATTCTGCCCAGAACCTCAATGAGAATAATCACCCTCCCATTATTTACCCTGGCTCCATCGAGCGGGTCGATTTTAGTGAAGCATCAGAAAAAAAATTTTACGTGACAGCAGAGATTGAAAAAGGAAACACGCAAGTACACTGGCATGAATTGAAAGGAATTCGGCCTTTTATTAATATCTCATTGTCGCTCAATCAGAAAAACGATGTTTGGGAATCGATATTGAAGGTACTGCCTCCTCAGGAAGAGCTTCGTGATGCAATTGTCCGATTAATCATCGATTATCCTCTTGATCAGGAAGCCATCATCCCCGATAACGAAATTCGGCAGTATGCTGCAAACGCCTTTGAGTTTCAACTCATTAAACGCCCCATTCACGCATTGCGCAGCCGCTTGCCGGATGCAACGGATATCCACGACCTTCCTCCCGCAGACCTCTTAGAATTGTATCTCCGGAGCCATCCCACGAGTAACAGCGGAGATGCAGACCTGCAGGAAATAATTCAATTGGCAGAAGAAATCTTTCGGGAACCAGAAAATGGTTCCTGATTAGCCGTTCCTTTCACCTGGTTATCTTTTTTATTTACAACGGTATAACCAATCATCTAATTCACGATGTTTGAGAATGACGCTCATCCCCGGGTAGTAATGCTGCTCACAAACCTGTGCCTGAAACTGGTCTACATCCCATTCATCGCGATACTCAATTGCAAAGACAGGTTTAGCAGAAGACAAAAAAGGAGCGACCATTTCACACCAACCTTGTGAGAAACAGCTTTCCGTTAACGACCAATCAAAATCTGGCTCCAATTGGACAGCTTGTTCGGGGTCGTTTTTCAATCCCAGACCCAAGCCACGCAGGTGAGCCTCTTGCGCCAACCAGCGGTTAAATTTTATTTGATCCGCAGCGGTAATTGTAAACCCGGTATCATTGTTATAACCATCCACGTTATCCGCATCCACACCATCGAAACCTTTTGCTTTACACAGATCGAGGCGGGCACGCATAATAGGTGCTAGTTTTTCGATTTGACGGATATCCAGCCATTTCTCTCCTTGCCAGCCAAAGTAATCTTTTCCGATAACCTCTGGCGGAAATTGCTCCGCATCTGGTCGCCAATCTTCCCATGAGCCAGCGGAAAAGTAGCAAATTGCTTTTTTCCCTTGCTGATGCAAACCATAGATTGCGGCTTTTTCAGTCTCAAACAAATCTAAATCATATAATTCTGCATCGATTTTTAAATTAATATCCCCGCTAAATTGTATCTGCCAAGTCATGCCAAGCTTAGGACGCCAAAAGTTTTGATTGGTAACCAGAGGAAGATACATTTCGGAGGCTGAGGATGAACCGCCTATTACCCATGAGTTTTCGCCTACCCATTGCCGAAAAACTTCCCCCAGTTGTGGGTTATCCTGCAAACGCATCGTGGTATCGTGGGCCGGATTATCATCATTCTGCCAGCTTTCATTCCACCAAGAAAAACCGATCAAATTATTCCAATGGAGGGTAGTAAGGTCTATCAACGCCGAGCGAGCCCATTCCGCCTGATCTCCGAGGGGATTGTTCTTGGGTGCGCCAAATTCTGCCAAAATGAGCGGTTTTTGCGGCGCTAATGCAATAATGCGTGGATAAACCTCATCGAATTTCACCCGAAAGTCATTCCAATAATCATCCAGCGGTGATTGAGCTGCATAAAGGCTAAGGCCAATCCAATCGATCCATTCATCACCGGGATAGTAATTTTCGAAATGATTCCAGCTATCCTCTGGCCAGTCATCCACATTCAAATGGAAAACCCACTTGATATTGCTTGCCTGTGCCTCCCGACATATTTGGATGATATGGCGATAAACATCTCGAAATCGCTCTGGTCCATCCGGCTGGGTTGGATCGCCATAGCCAGCGCGGTTGCCTCCCCCATTCCAAACCCCGTTCCACGAAAACCACCTGCCATTGACTTCAGTGCCATACTCTACCAATAAAGGTGTAGAAAATTGACCAGCATCCGCACACCATTGATGTAAATCATGGTCAAATTTCCCGTCTAAAATAGCTTGCAATGTGAACAGCGGTTCAGCAACTTCCATTTCTGCACTGGAACGTAACATTAATCGGATGTATGGCACACTTCCCTTGGCGCGAATCCAGGATGCCGTCTGTACGGGAAAGAGGCGGCTCTCATACCAATTATGGGAAAAATAAACCCAGGCAACGCTCTTTCCAGCTGCCTGTTGATACGTTTGTAAATCCTGAATATTAATGTCGCTCTCTTCACCGCTCTTTCCACCGGGATAAACACCATGATAAAGATAGCCCTGCGGCGGTAATGGCATAGATGGCTTTGGAGTTGGGGTCGCTAGACCAGAGGATTGAACAGGCACAACTGGTTGATGTTGACTTTTGTTAGAAAGAAAAGGGGGAATGGTTGTAGTGGGGGTAAATTCCGCAATCACACTTGGCACGCATGCGGTTAATAAAATACTACCCATCAATAGTATGATAAAAATATTACGTAACATTTTACAAGATCATTGTGAGATTTGTTATAGCAATTTTCGTTTTGTACTATAAAGTTCTAAAAGATCTCTTTCGCGCATCCGGAATCCCGTACCCCTATTTCGAACACTTCCATTCTCGGTTAAATGCATTCGTATGTCGATACCAACAAGCGAGTTTTTGAATGCAACTAGAAAATTCCTTGGGTTCGGATCGGTTAGTAAATATGCTTCACGATAAAAGAATTCTTCCCTTCCTTGGATATCCCTCTTATCAGCAAGGATAAATAACAAACGACTTAATTTCTGAGAAAATTTTCCAACAACAACATATACATCCCATTCAGCTAATAGCTCATGATCAGAAGAATAAAGTCCGATTACATTTCTATCATTGTCTATTTCAATAGACAGACCTAAAGAATTCGGTTTGTTGAAAAAGATAGTTGATTTTAATGCTTTTCGTCCTTTCTCATCGATGTACCCAAACTGCTCAATGATATCCTTTTGCTTTTTCTGCCAAACTGCGCGGTTAAAGGTAAATAACGTGACAAGGGAAGTACTATCCTTTCTGGTTGTTTTGATTTCAACCCTTCCACCAATATCTGCAACGGGAATATTTGTCTCTTGTAAGCCAAATAATGCTTCAAAAGTATAACCTATGCCTGTGTTGCCCGGCCGCAGTGCCTTGACATATCCCATATCATGGATGTCTTTTAATTTTTCTGTCAACTCCCGTAAATTCATCTCATTCCTCTAATATTCGCTTATTATTTTTTGCATCACCACAATAAATTCGTAGTTCATCGTGGTTTCGCTTTTACCTCTTTCATTGGTTGGGCTATTTTTGGAAGGCATTCTTTTATTGGGGATTTTTCTGATAATTGTCTCAATATGTCGAAATCCCTTCATTCTAAAGAATTCCATAGTTATTTCGTCCGTTGGTAAAGTGATAGATTTGACTCTTCTGTTTCCAACCACATAACATGCATATCCGTCTTTTTTGATCACTGATGCAATATGGTTTATCGACGAAAAATAATCTCGGTAAAATGAATAAACCTCTTTTGCCCTTTTTTCATCCATATTACCAATTTGTTCAATCATGTTATCTAAAATTGGTAAATCAAACTTTGTGATCAATGTTGTCCTTTTTCCTCCCATTAATTCATTATCCAATTTGGTGGCATCTTGAAAACCTATCCACTGACTTGCTAACCGCGAAAACTGGCCATAAGCCACGGTAGTTTTCGAATCTCCATAAGGTGGCGAAGTGACCACAATATCAACAGATTGGGAAGGCAAAATATCCTCTGGAATATGATGAACCGTATTGAAGGAGTAAATTTGAGAAGTCGCTGAATTATTTTTTTTATTTTGGAACGCTAATAAACCCATCCGATTTCGATATAATTTTGTTTCTAAGATTGCATAAACATCTGGGTTGAAATTATTAACCGTTTTTTCTGTAATTCGATAAAGTTTGAACTCACCATTTCTTGTTAATGAACTCTCACGCACTGTTTCGCTAAATGCAACATAAAAAAATTGCTTAATTTTATCGTCGTCCAATTTTTCGATGTAATTTTTAATGATGGCTAATTTTGTTTGAACGTCTTTTGTAAACCAATAATCAATATTTTCAAACTGGGGGATAAATACGTCATCCAGCTGGATTTTTCCGAAGCGGATAGAAAAAATCCAATCATTAAAATCTTTCAAATAATGATCTAGTAAGGCAATATCAATCGGTGTCGTCTTGGCTCTTGCAATCAAACGAGCTAGTGGATTTAAATCCGTTCCAATTGCATTTATATTCTGAACATTTGCTTCCACGAGCGAGGTGCCTGTTCCACAATAAGGATCAAATAATAAATTGGCGTTCTGCCCATATTTTTGAATTAATCGCTCCGCAACTTGCGGAATCATCATAGCCGGGTAACTATGAAAGCAATGCGTCAAAGTTTTGGTATTTGCGTCTTCAAAGTTCCAACTTTCATCAAAATATTTGACTTGCGGAATGAAAGTTTCAATTTGCATAATAATATAACCCTATCTCAGGCAACCCTGTTTTCTCAACGAGCATTTCGATTATTTTGCGGTTTAATCCCATTTCTCTTTTTCCATCATCGTGCAACATCAATCCCAGCTTAAGCCTCACCTCCCGCCTCCCTCAACAGCTCCTCCCGCTTCCTTCGGTACTCAATAATCGGTTGGTCGCCGCGGATTAACTGCTCGCCGATGCGCAAACCGCTGCGCCCAACCCGATGCGTTTCCACCACCCGTCGGTCTTGATGGGCAACGTAAAGATTGAAAGGTATTGCTAACAAGTTTACTACCTCCCGTAATACCGGCAAACGCATAAAGCGCTGATAGAAACGCAAATACAGCAAGGTATGATTTTCATCGACAGGGATAAACGCTGCCAGAATCCTTACATCAGCGCTGATATGGTTTTGCCACAAATTCGGGAACTGGAATTCGAGCCTGAATGGAGGCTCAGGGTCAATGGATATCTGGTCGGCGCGGCGTGGCGGGTTTCCGTCGTCCAGCCGGTTGAACACATACACATAAAATAAATCCTCCCGCACCCAGCGCACTACCGGCCCATCCACCAGCGTGCGGTTGCCACGCCCAATAGTGTTGTAATGAATAAAGGGCAGATGCACCACATCGAGTTGATTTTCGATCACGCGGCTGTAATGAACCTGCCATGGATCATACGTTGCACCATAGCTAAAGGATTCATCTAAGTCATCGAAAAAAGGTGGCGGGGTAAGCTCTTGCGGCGGCTTTACTCCCCACCAGATCCAGATTAAGCCATGCGATTCATACACTGGATAACTCGCAGCACGGAATGCTTCTGGAACCGGTGTTTTTCTCCCGTTGGCAGGGATACACTGTACTCGTCCTGATCCATCATACTCAAAGCCATGAAAAGGACAAACTAGACGATCTTCACACACCCAGCCTTTGCTCAAAGCCACGCCGCGGTGTACACACTGGTCGCGCAGGCAATGGCAGTTGCCCTGCTGATCCCGCCAAAAGACCAGTTTTTCTCCCATTCGGGTGACGCCAATCGGTTTATCTTTAACCTGTTTCGATTCTAAAACAACATACCATTGATTGGGGATCATCGTTTATTCCTCTCTGAAATGCTGCTCCATGAATAATGCCTCATACATAAAACCATGTCGCCGATAAAAGCGCTGTGCAGCAAGATTATCTTTCTCTGTCGCAAGAGATATCGCAACACAACCTCTCTGGCGCGCCTCTTCCAGCACTTTTTCCATTAATGCACTGCCTACCCCGCGATTTTGATGCCCCCAATTGACCACCATTTCTTCAACGGAACACACCAGTCCATTATGATATAAATTTTTTCGATAAATAAAACTGGCTAAACCCACCACACTCCCACCAGCGGTTTGTGCTACTACAATATAATGGTCGGGCGTTTGCAAGAACGCTTTCACACCTTGCTCGTCAAGCGTGCTTTTTCCATGGGTAAGGCTGGCTAATTCTTTGATCAAACGCACAATTTGAGCCGCATCATCCAACGTGGCAAAGCGAATCGTGTAACTCATAGATAAATTTTAGCATAGAAGCAGTGAGTTGTTTGTTATAATCCTTAACATGATCCCTCTTCATTTATCCATTGCCGGGTTTTTATCCTATCGCCAACCGACGGATATCGACTTCAGCCAATTTGATCTGGCTTGCATCTCGGGAGCAAATGGAGCTGGGAAATCTACCATCTTAGATGCGATAACCTGGGCGTTATTTGGCAAAGCACGAAAAGAGGATGATTCCGTAATTCATTCGCATCCGCAAGTAAAGGCTGCAGAAGTCCGATTGATCTTTATTTATGAGAACAACCTCTATCGCGTGCAACGCACCCGCCCGCGCAATAAGAGCACAATTTTAGAATTTCACATTGCCCAACCAGATAGCTTTCCTAATCCTTTTACCGCCGAAGACATTCCGTTTATACGATGGAAACCATTAACAGAGCACAGCGTTCGTGAAACTCAGGCGCGCATCCAGAGCGTTTTGCGTTTGGATTATGAGACTTTTACAAACGCCTCTTTTTTTCTGCAAGGTAAAGCCGATCAATTCACAACTCAAAATGCTGGAAATCGCAAACGCATTCTAAGCAGTATTCTGGGGTTAGAAATCTGGGAAGTGTATAAACAACGCGCCGTTGAACTGCGCCGAAAAGTAGAAAATGAAGTCAGTTTAATTGAAGGACATCTCGCAGAAATTAACGCAGAGCTTGCTGAAGAGGAAGAGCGCCGAAAAAGCTTGCAGGAAATTCAACAAAGACTCGCCATTGTTTCTCAAGCCTGTCAGGATAAAAAGAAATTAGTCGAAAGTTATCGGCAACAAATCAACGTCCTGAATGAACAATCCAGGCAAGTCGAAAATTTGCACCAGCGTTTAGAAGCAGCCAAAGAAAATAGAAATGATCTTTGGCAACGCTTACAAGAGCGAAATCAAGAAAAGACTTCTTACGATGCGCTATTGCAAAAGGCGAGTGAAATCGAAACCACGCACCAAAACTATCTTACCATTCGCCTCGAATTAGAAAACCTCGATAAACAATTACAAACATTTGTCGAAGTTGAAAAACGACGGCAGGAACCACTGGCAAAACTCAATGCAGAACGAGCTCGTTTACAACAAGAAGCTGCTCAATTGGAGCAAGCCGGTCAAAATGTTCTCCTCCTCCAGCAACAAATGAACAACATGGAGACTGAACGCGCGCAGCTCGAAGGGCAACTCAAACAAGTAGAAACAGAGCTAAGTCAACGAGAGGGCTGCCAAATTCATATTCAGTCCATCCAAAGCGAGATAGCCACCCTGGAGAATGAAAACAAGCGTTTAGTTGCAGAGATGAAGGAATTGCGCGAGCGCATCGACCATTTGCAAATTCATCCTCATGAAGCGAGCTGTCCTTTGTGCGGGCAACCGCTCCCCCTGATGGAACGTGAAAAATTAATCCAAAACCTGACCGAACTAGGACTTTCAAAAAAAGGAGAGTACAACACAAATAAAGAGAGAGTGAACCAACTTCAGATTGAGTTGACGGAATTTCAGGCTCTCCAAAATACCTTTCCCGCATTGGAAAGCCGCGCCCGAAAATTAGCGGCTCAGATTCAGGATTACACCACGCGCAGGCACACCCTACAAGAGCAGATTACAAAATGGGAACAAGAACAATTACCTGCTTTGAAAGCGATTCAAAAAAATCTCGCCGCCGAAGATTTCCTTCCCGAAGTACGCCAAGAATTAGCGCAAATCGAGAATGAAATCCGCAACCTTGGTTATGATATCGATCGACATAACCAGCTGCGCCAACTCGAAAATGAATTACGCCCGATAAGCGAAGAAATGCAAAAGTTAGTTCAAGCCCGTGCTGCCCTGGCGCCATTAGAACGAGAAATAAGCGATATTCAAAAACAACTCAAATCCATGGATGAGGGAATTTTTGCCTTAGAACAAGAATACCAAACCGCTCTGGTGAGTTTCGAGCAGGCGAAGGCACAGGCGCCCGATCTGGAGCAAGCCGAGCGCGAATGGCGTAACTTTGAAGAACAAGCCAACAATATCCGCTTAGAATTAGGCGTAGCGCAGCAAAAAGTAAATGTGCTCCAGGACTTGAAAAAGCGGCTCCAAGTCCTCGAGGAGGAACGGAATCAGAAAAATCGCCGGGTAGGCTGGTATAAACAACTGGAACGCGCTTTCGGAAAAGATGGCATCCCAGCCTTGCTTATCGAGCAAGCCCTTCCCCAAATAGAAGAACACGCCAATCAAATTTTAGCCCGTCTGAGCAATGGCAGCATGGCACTGCGCTTTGTCACTCAAACCGAATATAAAGATAAACACCGTGACGATCTCAGGGAAACCCTCGATATCCTGATTAGCGATAACAATGGCATCCGTGACTATGAACTGTATTCAGGGGGTGAAGCATTTCGCATCAATTTCGCTATTCGGTTAGCTATCTCGGAGGTGCTCGCTCACCGGGCTGGCGCACGGCTGCAAACTCTCGTGATCGACGAGGGCTTTGGCTCTCAGGATGCTTTGGGGCGGCAGCGCTTAATCGAAGCGATCAATCTTGTGCAGGATAAATTTGCGAAAATTTTGGTCATCACTCACCTGGATGAGCTAAAGGAAGCTTTCCCTAACCGAATCGAAGTGATCAAAACCCCTGAAGGATCCAAGGCGATTTTGTATTGATTTTCTCCTTTATTGTAGCCGGTATGACCCTCTTTTCTTTTTTGACCATAATATTAGGATTGTGTAGATTGCGATAGATTCTAAACAGAATACTTTATAATAAAAAACGTTACTATTCAGGCTGTCATTGCAAGGGCGTTCTTTGCCCGAAGCAATCTCCTGTTGAACGGAAAAAATGCTTTGGGAGACTGCTTCACTCGCAAAAAGCGCTCGTTCGCAATGGAACTGCTGTTTTGAGTGGCTGGCTGAATAGAACCTAAAAAACAAGAATAAAATGATGGCTTTGATATTCAATTTCATCATCCTGACAGCGGAATGGAAAAGGATTGTTTTTTATTGAACTCTGATAAAGGTAAATGGAAATGGAATATTTGGAATATAGAAATGATACATTACATTGTGAAGGAGTGGCGTTAGAAGAAATCGCCCATGCATTCAAAACCCCTTGCTATGTCTATAGCGCGGCAACGCTCACCCAAAATTACCAGGCGTTGGACGAATCTCTGCCAAACCTACCCCACCAAATCTGTTTTGCTCTCAAAGCGAACAGTAACTTGACTATTCTGCGTAGATTGGCAAAATTAGGGAGCGGCGCAGATGTGGTATCGGGCGGCGAATTGTTCAAAGCCCTGCAAGCCGGAATACAACCCCAAAAGATCGTTTATTCTGGCGTTGGTAAAACAACGGAGGAAATCCGGTTTGCGCTTCAATCGAATATCTTGATGTTCAATGTCGAATCCGAATCGGAATTATGGGCTATTCGAAACGAAGCAAAACAACTACACAAACCTGCTCCCATTTCGATTAGAGTAAATCCAGATATCGATCCGCAAACCCATCCCTATATCGCCACTGGTTTAAAAGAAAATAAGTTTGGATTACCAATCGAAAAGGCAATTTCTTTATATCAACAAGCAGCACAACTCCCCGAGTTTGAAATTCGGGGGATTGCCTGCCACATCGGTTCTCAACTCACCTCTCTCTCTCCATTTGCGGCAGCATTTGATCGCCTTCTTGATGCCATCCTGAACCTTGACCACATGGGTATCTCGCTCCAATATATTGACCTAGGCGGCGGACTGGGCATCCGTTATAAAGATGAAACACCACCCACTCCACAAGAATATGGTAGTCTGATACAGGAAAAGTTCCAAAACTCGCAAAAAACAATTCTACTCGAACCGGGACGCGCGATTTGCGGTAATGCTGGATATATCCTTACCAGGGTCATTTACGTAAAACAAAATGAAGGAAAACGATTTTATATTGTCGATGCCGGCATGAACGACTTGATCCGTCCCAGCCTCTATCAAGCGTATCATGAAATTGTACCGGTAAAGTTACCCACTTCGACAGAAAAGTTCCCAGCCGATGTCGTTGGGCCGATCTGTGAATCCGGCGATTTCCTCGCCAAAAATCGAGAGCTTCCGCTTCTCCAAGAAGGAGATTTGCTTTTAATTAAAAACAGTGGCGCGTATGGATTCAGTATGTCTTCCAATTATAATGCCCGACCACGCCCAGCCGAGGTTCTTATTGATGATGGCAACTTTTCGCTAATTCGGATGCGTGAAAATTACGAACAACTCATTGCAAATGAAGTTAATGGCAGGAACTCACTTTGAAAGTTTTAGAAACAGTCGAACTAACCAAAATCTATCAAATGGGTGAGGTTTCGATCACTGCTTTAGACCACGTAAACCTCTCGATCACAAAAGGACAATTCGTAGCCATTATGGGTCCTTCTGGATCCGGAAAATCTACCCTATTACATTTAATGGGTGGACTAGATTCCCCTACTTCCGGTGAGGTCCTCATTGCTGGCCAAGCGTTAACGAAACTGAATGATGACCAGATCACCCTATTGCGGCGGCGTAAAATTGGTTTTATTTTTCAATTTTATAACTTGCTGCCAACATTGAGCGCCGCCGAAAATGTCGCTTTGCCCTTGCTGATTGATGGTCAACGATTACCCCAATACGAAGATAAAGTACGGCAATTACTTGAACTGGTAAGCCTCTCCGATCGTTATCAGCATCGTCCCGATCAATTATCTGGTGGGCAACAACAACGTGTTGCAATCGCCCGTGCTTTCATTAACCAACCCGAGATCGTCTTTGCTGATGAACCAACCGGAAATCTCGATTCCCGTTCCGGCTCCGCTATTCTCGACTTACTCCGCAAAGCATGTAAAGAATTCAATACGACCATCGTCATGGTGACGCATGATCCCCGGGCTGCTTCTTACGCCGATTGCGTGATCTTTTTGAAAGATGGGTGTGTGGTTGACCAAATTGATAATGGGGAAAGCGGGGTATCCGTTACAAAAATTATGGACATCATGGCAAAACTTGAGCTCTAATTGATGCACTCTTTGCGAAACCTTATCTTTCTCGCCTGGCGAAATTTATCAAGCCGTAAAATTCGTAGCCTTCTGACTACATTGGGAGTCTTACTGGGTGTCTCGGTGATTGTCGCCATCCAAGTCACCAATCAAAGCACCATTGATTCCTTACGCCAGGTATTCGACCGGGCAGCCGGATCCGCCAGCTTGTTAGTCGTCCCCAGTACACAAACGGAGGGAAGCGCTAATCCTAATCCACAAAATCAATCTGCAAATCTGACTGCCAGCACATCCCCCTATAGCCTGAAAGCCAGCCTTCTGCCCACCATTAAGTCTGTAGAGGGAGTCTCGATTGCAGCACCATCGATTCAAGCCAGGACTCTATTAGCTGATGAAGTACAAAACTGGAAAATATCCATCAACATAAATGGCGTTGCTGCTGGCAATTTCTTCTTGCTATATGGAATAGACCCAACACTAGACCCACAGGTGCGCGTTTATGAATTGACGCAAGGAAGCCTACCCAACCCAGACCGCTATGAAATCGTAGTCCCCCAAAAATTTGCCGAGGATAAACACTTAAGGCTGGGAAACACATTGCTATTGCTTTCTCCAAATGGGGTGATGAAATTGAAGATTTGCGGTCTGCTAGATGATCAGGGAGTAGCTTTGATCAACAACGGTGTGGTTGGTTTTGCACCATTGAAAATTGTACAAGATCAGTTTGGTTACCAGGATAAATTCGATGAAATCGCAATAACGGTGCCAAAACAAATCAGCGATCGGCCGGCGCAGCTAGCTCAGCTTAAGAAATTACTCCAACAACGCATCGGCAATCAAGGCGATGTCGTTTATCCAGAGACACGCGGCGAAGTTGTGGGCCAAATGTTAGCCACGTATCAACTCGGATTAAGCCTTTTTGCCATTATAGCGATTTTTGTCGGAGCATATCTTGTCTATAACACCTTTTCCATGACAGTGACCGAACGAATGCGCGACATTGGGATGATGCGTGCCATCGGGATGAACCGTAAGCAAATCTACATCATCGTCCTTCTGGAGGCATTAATCATCGCAGTCATCGGATCAACAATCGGTATTCCTTTAGGGCTTTTTTTATCCAAAGGACTGATCAGAATGACTAACACGGTGGTCGCGCCAAATAACACTGGTGTAACCGTTTCCTGGCTAACTTTTATGGAAGCATTGGCAGTGGGTGTGGGTGTTGCCTTACTGGCAGCATTACAACCGGCATGGAAAGCAGCCAAAATCAGTCCGATCGATGCTTTGCGCGTGCGCGCCAAAGTTGACCAAAAAACGCGTCCAATCACCTGGATAAGCGGTTTGATGATGATTGGGATTGGCTTCACATTAATCTATGCCATCACATGGCCTGAATCATGGGTCTTTTCAATTGGCAGTATTACCGTTCTATTGATATTTAGCGGTGCAACTTTAACCATTGTCTGGGCACTCCAGTATTTGCAAATCCCAACCAGGGCAATCGCCCGCCGGTTTTATGGAAACGAAGGAGATATTGGTTCCGCAAATATTCAACGTTCCCCGAGCCGCTCTGCGCTGACAGTTGCATCCTTAATGGTGGCTCTGACCATGATCATTTCGATCACTTCTGTCTCGAATTCGTTCAAGAAAGACATGAGCACCTGGATTGACTCCGCGTTGGGCGGCGATCTCTATGTCCGCTCTGCCATTACGCTACGTGAATCTTTTGGAAACCAGCTCAAGAGTATCCCCGGAGTAGCCATTGTAACCCCCACGCGCATCTTGACTGTGCGGGCTGACCCGCAGTCTCTCCCAACCCGCACTCAGCAAAACGAATTCTATTTTAATGCTATCGATCCCGAAACATTCCGTAAAATCGCCGACCTTCAATTCGTCTCGAATCAAGGGAACGCTGAGGATAACTGGGCTCGTTTCCGCAGAGGAAATTCCATTTTTATTTCGAATGTGATGGCTGATCGTTACCAGTTGAAACAAGGAGACGAACTTGTTTTATTTACACATCGCGGCAAACATGCTTTCACCATTGCCGGGGTTGTCCTCGATTTCACTGGTCAACGAGGGGTCATCTATGGCACATTCCAAGACCTGCATAATTACTTTGCGGAACAAGGGGTTGACCGTTTTACAATAAAAGTTGCGGAGGGTTATTCCGTAGAACAAGTTGCTCATGCCATTGAAGACCGTTACCAAAAACGCAACCACATCAGCTTACAAACCACCCAGGATTTTAAACAAAGCATTCTTCTCTCCCAACCCGCACTCAGCAAAACGAATTCTATTTTAATGCTATCGATCCCGAAACATTCCGTAAAATCGCCGACCTTCAATTCGTCTCGAATCAAGGGAACGCTGAGGATAACTGGGCGCGTTTCCGCAGAGGAAATTCCATTTTTATTTCGAATGTGATGGCTGATCGTTACCAGTTGAAACAAGGAGACGAACTTGTTTTATTTACACATCGCGGCAAACATACTTTCACCATTGCCGGGGTTGTCCTCGATTTCACTGGTCAACGAGGGGTTATCTATGGCACATTCCAAGACCTGCACAATTACTTCGCGGAACAAGGGGTTGACCGTTTTACAATAAAAGTTGCGGAGGGTTATTCCGTAGAACAAGTTGCTCATGCCATTGAAGACCGTTACCAAAAACGCAACCATATCAGCTTACAAACCACCCAGGATTTTAAACAAAGCATTCTCGATTTGGTCGAACGATCCTTCAATCTATTCGATGTGTTAGGTCTGATCGGTGTGGTTATTGGAGGATTGGGTGTGATTAACACAATGACAATGAACGTAATTGAACGTCAACGTGAGATCGGCGGTTTGCGTTCAATGGGGATGATGCGCCAGCAAGTGTTACGCATGGTACTGGCAGAAGCTTTGTCCTATGGGGTGATGGGCGGGATTTATGGATTGAGCTTTGGCTTTCTCATTGCTAAAGTGATGATTTTGGGAATGAATATCATGATCGGTTACAATCTTACTTATCGCTTCACCATCCAGCCTTATCTAATTGGCTTGACCATGGCGCTTGCAGTTGCCCAAATCGCGGCAATTTTTCCTGCTCGGCGAGCTGCCAAAATTAATATCATCGATGCCATTAAACATGAATGATGACTAAGTTTAATGCTGCCCCATTTAGCTAATATTTAGATTAACATTGCGTTGTACTTGCACCAAAGATTCTAACAGGCTGGCGTCTCTTATCTCAATTCTTCCTTTTGAAACGTGGATTGCACCGCTTTTCTCAAAATCGCGCAGAGATCGAGCGATGACTTCTCTTACAGTGCCTAAGCGAGCAGCTAATTGATCTTGGCTCACATATTCAATAACGCCTTCTTCAGAATGCTGAATCAACATACGGGCTAATCGTTCACTCACATTACACAAACAAAGTTGATCGACCATATTGACCAGCATTCGTAAATTTTTCGTCAAATTAATGATGACTGCTTGAGAAAATTCTGGGTATTCCACCATTTGCTCCCGAATGGCTGTTGCATCCACAACCCAAATGGAACTGTCCTCGAGAGCCTCTACATTGACGGGATTCAATCCACCATCAAAGACGGGAACCTCATTAAAAGTCGAACCCTTCGAAAGGATATTGATGATAATTTCGCGCCCATTCAAAGAGATTCGATACAGCTTAACGAGCCCGCTCTCCAGGATATGCAACCCTGAACAAGGATCCCCCTCCAGAAAGACCAGTTCCCCTTTTGAATATTGGTGCAAATGAGTATGCTTTGCCAATTCCCTTAATGGCTCAATCGGCAAGGAAGAAAAATAGGAATTTTTCTTTAATACATTTATCTTAATTGAAACGGCTTCGGGTTTTATTTGCATCGTATCGAAAATTACCTTTTGAGTGGAGGTTGAGCCATAATTTAATTAGAAGGCTTAAAACTTCCACCTAATAGAACCCGGTCTGGACCTCCGCGATCAATTTCCCAAGGATATAAGATGCGCGCATCTGTAATCGCAGCATAATAATCCGGTCGGACTGGTCCAAACAAATTGCGATATGGATTAAAGTGTAACACGCAGGTATAAGGGGTACCACCTGCAGATGTAACGCGATTCTTCACCGCCGTGATCGTCCTTCCAGATCCCCAAACATCATCTACCACGAGGGTCTTCCTCTCCCGCAATAAGCGGTCCTCCGGAAATTGAATGAATTCGGGCCAGGCATAGAGACGCGCTTTCTCCATCGCAATTTGAGCCGGGAAATCAACTGCAGCAGTTAATACATGGGTGATGTCCATCGCCTCTGCCAATAATCCTCCTGGTATTATTCCTCCGCGGGTGATCATCAAAATGGCGTCAAATTCGGTTTCAAATTGGGGAAGTAAATGATCGATGAGTAAATCTACATCTCTCCACGTAAGTATTTCCGTTCTACCTTCCATCTATAATCCTCCAACTTCGTTTAATACTTTACCATAGGCGTGTGCGTCTGCAGACGCAAACCACTTTTCTTAACCTGTTTTGATCTTTCAACAGCTCTGGTCCAGACCGATTAGGCATACGATGAAAAAACTGTTACCAATCACACAGTACATCATTGCTATAAAACGTTTTCGCAAGCTCACCTTTCCAGCTGCGAGGGAGCGCCCGTTGCGACCAAAGCAATCTCCAAGCTTGTGAGGGAGACTGCTTCCAAACTGTCATTGCGAGGGAGCGTTCTTCACGACCGAAGCAATCTCCACGTTTGTAAGTAAGACTGCTTCGCTGCGCTCGCAGTGACAATTACCAAAATGCGAGGGAGCGCCCGCCGCGACCGAAGCAATCTCCACGCTTGTGAATGAGACTGCTTCGCTGCGCCAGCAGTGGCAAGCACCAGCTAGAAGATAGCCTTACAAGCTCGCCATGACCATAACTTTTAAAGTGCAAGCCTCTTTAAATATCAAAGAAAAAGTATCTGTATTATAGCAAGCTTATCGGATTAATTTCACTTCGCCATCCATTTCTTAAGCGCCGATTTTGCAAAAACCGCTCTGGTGCATCACCAATCAAAATAACCTGCCAACGATAGAAACCGCCAACACGCTGATAAAAACAAGGCAAAGGTCCGACCAGTCGAATGGACTGAATCAATTCCTTTTCCATCCAAGACCGCACTTCCTCCGCCATCCGTTGGGCTTCCATTTCTACCTTCTTTTGGTTAGTGTTCCGATATTCTAATCGGAGGATTTGGCTAAACGGTGGGTATTGGATAATCCGCCGCATTTCTAATTCTTGCTTGTAGAAAGCCTCATAATCTTGGGAAGCCGCAGTCATAATCGCATAATGATCAGGGATATAAGTCTGCAGGATAACTTCTCCTTTTATTCGTCCCCGTCCCGCCCTGCCAGCAACTTGCGTTATAAGCTGAAATGTCCGTTCCGCAGCGCGGTAATCGGGTAAATTCAATCCAACCTCTGCCAAAACAATCCCGACTAAGGTTACAGAGGGTAAATCCAAACCCTTAGCCAGCATCTGGGTACCGATGAGGATATCTGCTTGATGGTTTGCAAATTGATTCAAGATTATCTCATGGGCGCCTTTGACGCGTGTCGTATCAAAATCCCAGCGTAAACAACGCGCTTGCGGAAATAATTTCTTCACCTCCGTTTCAACTTTTTCGGTTCCAATCCCAAATTGGCGGATTTGTGTACTGCCGCATTGCGGGCAACGCTTTGGCATTTGACGATGATAACCACAACGATGACAAATTAAACTCTCGTTGGCTCCCTCTTTCGTTTCAAATTGATGATAAGTGAGAGCGATATCACAACGCGGGCATTTAACTGCCGCACCACAATCTCGGCAAAAAACATAAGTCGCCGTACCTCGACGATTGAGAAACAAAATCGCTTGCTGGTTATGTGCCAAGGTGTGCGCCAAGCGGCTTTGCAGTTTTTGACTGAAAATCGAGCGATTACCATTGCGTAATTCCGCACGCATGTCCACAATAAAAACCTCAGGCAATTCCCCTTCCTTAGCTTCATCCCCAAACGCTATACCATGTGGAGCAACGATGTTGTTCCGAGAATTAGCTGGTAGATTGGGTGGTTGAGAAATAATCCGTTTCGATAGATGAAGGAGCTGCCAATCTCCTTTTTGAGCAAGGTAAAACTGTTCCACGCTCGGTGTTGCGGAACCAAGCAAACACAATCCACCCGCGATATCCATATATTTACGTGCTAGATCGACGGCATGATAGTTCGGTTGTGCATCATGATAGAACGAATCATCATGGCATTCATCGATGACCACCAAACCGGGGTTGGAAAACGGCATGAATAAAGCGCTGCGCGGACCAATTACCACCGATATCAATCCAGCGCGCACTCTTTGCCAGGTATCATACTGCTCACCCGGTGACAAACGAGAATGCTGCAGCCCTACTTTCTCTCCAAAACGTGCTTGAAAGCGTTGGATGGTTTGAATAGTGAGGGAGATCTCTGGCACCAGCACAATGGCTTGACGGCCATTTTCGATTGTCTCTGCTACGGTGCGAAGATATAATTCTGTTTTTCCTGAACCGGTGATACCGTAAAGCAAGATCGGTTTAACTTTTTCTCCATTCCAGGCTCGATGTAATGTATCTCGGATTTCATTCCAGCAACCCGTTTGCTCTTCGGTGAGGTTATAAAACTCTTCCATCCGAAATTCTTTACTGGCAAGTGGATCGCGCCAGATCAACTCTTGCTGAAATTGGATTGCTCCTAATTGTGCCAGTTTTTTTAAATCAGCCGCGTTCGCTCCACTCGCCGCATAAACCCAGGCAGATTGCACCGCTTTTCCTTCCTGTGCTAAAAACTGCAGGGCTCTCTTACGCCTTTCCCAGCTATCGGAATGGCGGGTTGTGTGTTGGGCAACAAAGTTTTCTATTTCTTGGGCTGGGATCGCCAGTGATACGAAACGACGATAGGATGGTTTGACTGAGGGGGGTTTGAGAATGGGTTGCGCTTTAACAAGCTTTTGTCGAATTAATTGCTGCAGGTTTGTTTGCCAATCTCGATAAGCAAGCATCTTTTCCAGTTGTTGTTTCCGTAGCGGTCCTTTCTGTTTCAATAAAGCGATAATTTTTTGTTGAGTTGGGTTAAGTTGTTCCGGTAATGGATGATGGCTTAATTCATATCTCCAATCACTTTGTTGCTCAATCCCATTAGGCAAAAATAAACTTAACCATTGTGAGAATGAAGATAGTTTATTGGCACTCAACGCGCGTCCCAATTGGATAAATTGAGGAGTGATCACTGCTTTTGCATCGATCACTTTTAATACGGGCCGTGTCTCTGGAACCGCGGGATGTTCGATTTCTTCTACCACAATCCCCTGAGCAACCTGAGAGCCAAATGGCACCAGCACCAACGCCCCTTGTTCAATGTCCAGATTCTCTAATTCTTCTGGAAAATGGTAATCATATTCATCAATTGCTTGGGGCAAATTGACAGCGATCCGGAAATAACGCGTCATGTTGATGGTGTCAACCGTTCCAGAGAAACCTTAGCAATACGCAATCCATCCATTGCCACCACTTTTATGCGCACCCCTTCTTCTTCGATTACATCATTCACATCTGGTATCCGCCCAAGTTTACCTAATACATAACCAGCAATCGTATCGTAATTAGGCTCTTCGAGATTAAGCCCTAAATGTTGATTTACATCTTCAATTAATGTCATCCCATCAATTAAGATCGCTCCATCTGGCTGTTTAATAAATGCCGGGCGCACCCGATCAAAAGGATCGCTCACTTCTCCAACGATTTCTTCTAATAAATCTTCTAAGGTGACTAAGCCAGCTGTACCTCCGAATTCATCCATGACAATGGCAATATGTTGGCGCATAGTTCTAAAACGCTCTAACAGCGCGCGTACCGTCAACGTTTCTGGGACAAATAAAGCCTCCCGCGCTAAGGTACGGGCGGTGCAGTTTTGACAGTTTTCCGACTGCATGGCATGAAGCAGATCCTTTATGTGAACAATGCCAATAATTTGATCTAGATTGTCATCATAAACCGGGAATTTGGTGTACGTGGTCTCACTGATTAAATCAATAATTTGGGGCAGCGGCGTTTCTGCTTCAACTGCAACGATCTCTGTACGAGGAATCATAACCTGGCGTACTAATTGTTCACCCAAATCAAAAATGGCATGCAGCATTTCGCTCTCTTCTTTACGCACCACTCCTTTTTCTGCACTGGCAGTGACAATCATTTTCAATTCTTCCACCGAATGCACCATCTCTTGATTGTCGCGTGGTTTAACCCCTACCATGCGCAAGAAAACCAAACCAGAACTGTTCAGCAACCAAATGATAGGTTTAAAAATCCACTCAATTGCTAAGACTGGTTGAACAATCAGCAAGGCAGTTTTTTCCGGATTTTGCAGAGCAATGGATTTAGGAGCTAATTCGCCAACGACCACGAGTAAAAAAGTGATCAGTGCAAAGGAAATCCCTGCTGAAATACTATGGGAAACCGTGGTTTGATAGTTATGTGGAAATAAATTTACAAGCGGTGTAAGCAATTGTGCTAAAGCAGGTTCTCCGACCCATCCTAATCCTAAGCTCGCCATTGTGATCCCTAATTGGGTTGCTGCGAAAATTCGTTGTGGATTCTCCAAGGCATATTTCGCCCAGCGAGCACTCCGAATTCCCTGCTGTGCTAGCTCTTCGATACGAGTACGGCGCACGGAAACGAGCGCAAACTCTGCTGCCACAAAAAAACCGTTCAACAAAATCAATGAAATGACCAACAATATTTCGAGAAAATCAACGAACCAATCGATACTCATTGTTCAGCCAAACCCTCCTCCGGAGTAGGTTGGCGTAAGATGACCGCTGCCCCATATCCAACCACCTGTAGATAATCCCCGGTCACATCTCCCGATGTCGCATAATGCAATACCTTGACACGATTAGCTCCTAGCTCCTTTGCCGCCCACATCACTGTTGCAACCGCCGCCCTGCCACACGCAAAACCTTTCCCTTCTTCTTCTGCCTGGAGGAAATACAGCGGGTCAAAGCGCTCCATCCTCCTGAGGATTTCCTCATCGAATTGTTGGGCAATATTTTGTGGATAAAAGTGGGATAAATCCGTGCTAGCAACCAAAATCCCTTCCCACCTTCCCACCACCGTGCCAAGTGCTTTTCCCAACTTTTGTAAAACGGATGGGGAAAGATCGCGCACCATTAGTGGGATAATTTTAAACCCGGCAGGAAGAACGCGCTGTAAAAAAGGGATTTCGATTTCGAGGGAATGTTCGTCATCATACCGCACCGAAGAAATCGTGATATTGTATTGAACATCCGCAATTTGTACGAGCTCCTTGACAGCGTCTTGGTGTATTTCCACAACCCCTAATGGTGTTTCATATGCTTGATGACCGCTGACCACAATCGGGTGATAGAAAGGACGATGCATTGGCGAAACAATTGCGACTAATGGTGCTGCTATTCCGCGCAATGCCGCAAACGCATAACCTGCTACCGGCCCAGAATATTGATGGCCAGCATGGGGAGCGATAACCCCTAGGACCTCACCATCAAAAGGTGGCAATTGGGCGTTTTGGATATATCGATCCACACTCTGAGCTAACCGCTCAGGATGCGCAGGGTACCACCGCCCTGCTAAAGGGGAAGGACGAATATCTAATTGTTGTACCATCGTTTTACCTCCGCAAACGTACGCAAGAGATCCAACCGAAACACATTCTTTCTTCATTTTAGCATAGAGTAGCTTATTCCTTATCATTATTTTCAGATAAACAAGTAAAATTATCCTTGATGAAATCCATACTCGAGACCTCCACGGAATATTTGAACGAGAAAGCCATTCCCGATCATCTACGAATTGCCCAAGCGCTCGCCTATGTTGCGACAACCGCAAGCACAGCAGACGATTTGAGCAAGGTATTGAATATTATCTGTGAACAAGCTGCAAGGGTTCTTCAATCGCCCTCGGTGATCATCCGACTTTATAACCCCCAAAACGACATGCTGGAAGTAGCAGGCAGTTATGGTTTGGATGCGGATTACCTGGAAAGGAATTTTGCCATCCCACGCGCCCCCCGTCTCCATCTAACCGATCCTAACGGTCCACGCTTAGTCATCACCCAATTAGATCAATCCCCTCCCAGCCCAGTCGATCAACTGCCTCATCGCCAACAACTGCATACTTCTGTTGTTGGTAACATGGTACGGCAAGGCGAGTTCATTGGGGTATTGGTCATATTACTTCCGAAAGAAAAATCCCTTTTAAGCGATGAGGAGCGTTTTTTTATTGAAACGCTTGCAGAACAAGCATCCATTTCTGTGGAAAGATTTCGCTTGGCAAAATCGCAAGAAAAAAGAATTCAGGAGATGGAGGAATTCGTCCGTCTTTCTAATGATTTGCGGAATGTTCAATCGAAACCAGAAATGGCTACTGCATTATTATGGGGCGCCCAAAAATTATTTCAAGCAGAACGAGGTGTGGCATTTTTATTCGAGGACCAAATCGCCAATGTCCAAAACAGTTTTGGTTATGATGAGAAGTTGGATTTGCAAGCCTCCTTTGAGGAGTGTCCATATTTGTCCACCCTGCGTTCTGGAACCACGATCATTATCGAAGACATTCAACAGCACCCTTCTTTAGTCCGCCAGAATTGTTTTGAAAAACCGTTACAAGGTTCTCGGTCAACAATCTTCATCCCGCTCTGTTATTCCCACCAATTAATCGGGCTGGTGGTGCTGACGTATTCTCAAATCGTCAAATTTGATGACACCCTCCTGTCCACCTTCCACTTATTTCAGGAAATAGTGGATAGCGCGATGGTGCGTTTAGAAATCATGGAAAATCTGGAACGAATGGTGCTTGATCGTACTCGTGATCTGCGAGCGCTTTATGATATCACCACCTTATTAAACACACCAATTCGATTCGACGAAGGAATCATAGAAGTATTGAAACGGACTTTGTCATTAACCTCAGCTCAAGCAACGTCCATTCATACTTATGAAGAAAAGAACAATAAAATTGGATTGCTTCAGCAAGTTGGTTTTTCTGAACTCATGGTAAACCAAATACAAAATTTCCACCCCTTTCTGGAAATCCTTCAGGAGGTGATCCTTCAAGGTTCAGCGGTTTATTACGATAACATCGTGGAGAAAATCCCGCAATTACAAAACACTGTTATCCATCAGCATTTAAGCTACCTGGGCATCCCCATCAAAGCACGCGGGAAACCCCTCGGGGTTTTAAGTGTCGTTGGTTTATCCAAGCCTTTTTCGATGAATGATCAAATTTTATTGACTGCAATAGCGGATCACCTCGGTTTATTCATCGAACGGAATCGCTTAGCCGTTCAGGCCGAAGAAGCTGCCAAGTTAGAAGAGCGGCAAAGGCTTGCGCGTGAATTACATGATGCGCTGACACAATCCCTTTATAGTATGACATTATTATCCAAAGCGTATCAACGTGCTTTACCTTATTCGGACAAAGAAGAAATGCTGCGATGGTTAAAAGAATTTAATTCTATCTCGCAGGATGCCATGAAAGAGCTCCGGCTGTTGCTCTATGAATTAAGGCCAGCTGCTTTAGAACAAGATGGCTTGGGTGGAGCGCTTAAAAGACGGCTAGAAACCGTAGAAAAACGGGCTGGAATTGAGGCGCATCTCGTAATCAATGGATATTTCCGCCTATCTGCCGAGGAAGAGGAAATCATTTACCGAATCATACAAGAGGCGTTGAATAATTCGCTTCAACATGCTCACCATCATCACCTTGAAATCCTTTTCCAATCTACCGGAAAAGGATGGAACATTCAAATCAAAGATGATGGGGTCGGATTTGACCCGCAATCGGTTACCCGGAATTCAAATGGTATGGGTTTAATGAATATGAAAACCCGAGCATCTCAAATAGGTGCGGAATTAATAATTATTTCCGCCCCTGCCCAAGGCACAACCATCCTCCTCAGGAAGGAATTCCAGCATGAATAAACCAATCCGCGTTCTCATTGTAGACGACCACCCGATTGTCCGTAAGGGCTTACGCACATTGTTAGATAACGAACCAGATTTTCAATGTGTTGGAGAAGCATCCAATGGCGAAGAAGCCATTGAGCTCGCTATGCGTTTACAACCGGATGTCACTCTGATGGATCTGGTTATGTCTCCGGTTGATGGCGTGGAAGCTATTCAACGAATTAAGAACCAGCGCCCATCAGCATGTATTTTAGTTTTAACCACCTTTGCGGATGATGATAAGGTCTTTCCAGCTATAAAAGCCGGGGCATCGGGTTATATTCTGAAAGATATTCCGCCCGAAGAACTTTTGCAAGCCATTCAAGATGTGGCAGCAGGACGGCCTTTTTTACACCCCACCATTGCGACTCGTTTGATGCGCGAAATAAACCAAACCAATTCTCCTCCGGAAAATACCGATCCCCTCACCGAAAGAGAACTCGAAGTGCTTCGATTGACCGCGCGTGGTTTAACCAATCAAGAAATCGCATTAGAACTAAATGTCTCCGAGCGCACGGTAACCACCCATATCAGCAATATTCTCGACAAACTCCACCTGGCAAATCGCACCCAAGCCACCTTGTACGCCTTGAGAAAAGGTATTGCCAGCCTTTATGAAGGAGGAGTGGATTATCATACGTAAAATTACGTATGATTTATCCAAGCTTTTCCTGATGCAAAAAAGCAAAAACTCCGCTATAGTTAAAAATGAGATCGTAAGAAACGATTGGAATTCAACAAGAAAACATCGGAGATCGCGTTGGGGTGTGCAAAGGGGAACGATCTGACCTGATGAAGCGGCAGCACAGGGTGCCGCTTCATCAGCATTAATCTCCCAATATGAGGTCGTGGTAAAAACTCTACTATCCTGACAAAAGATTAATTGCAACGGATAATAATCTTATTTTCCATCATTGATGCCTTTTTGATTTCCATTGATAGATTTCCCCTGGTTATGGTACACCACCAAATTTAGTCACCTCATTCAAACCTGACAGGTCTCATCCACGTCTGTTTTATCCGATTAGCAAATGAGGATATGAAACTCGGTACATTAGACTTTTCTGAAGACCTGTCAGGTTTCATATGCGATACACTACCTCATCCAAACCTGACAGGTCTCATACGCACCTATGCAGATTGAGTCGTTTGAATACATATAGAACTCGGAACGCAAAACTTTTACGAAGACCTGTCAGGTTTCATACGCAATACGCCACTCATCCAAACCTGACAGGTCTCATCTGTGCCTATGCAGATTGAGTCGTTTGAATACATATAGAACTCGGAATGCAAAACTTTTGCGAAGACCTGTCAGGTTTCATATTCGTTGACCGAATCACCAGCATGGAGATGAACCTCGGAACATAAGACTTTTGTTTTAATCTCCCAATATTCAATATTGACAATTCTGATATATATGGTAATATTATTTATCTTACCTATTCTATAAACTTGTAAATGCGCCTGTACTTCGGCGAAATCGTTACGGCGCAGAAAGGAATGGAGAATGCGCCGTTTTATTATCCTTTTCCTCTTTACCGCTTTCCTCATCGCACTTACTTTTGCTATATTTCAGTTTGCCAGCAGCCGCGCCATCGCTGATTCCGGCGGACCTATTGTTTTACAGGAAGAAACCCAAGATGAAAATATTCGTCAGATAAGCGCCCCCAATACCACCGCTCCCCTTTCGATTAATAGCCCCGATATTGGATTCATCGATTCGCAATCAGCGACTTGCTATCAACCGGATCCGGACCAAAATATCTGTTATATCAACTGGTATTACTTATCTGTAAGTGCTTCCCCAAATTATATGATCGCGATGACCGTTACCCTAAATACTATTGGTAATGTGTCCTATACTTCTGGCTTTTTTCAGACTTCCATGTACGTCCCCTATAATATGTATGATAAAGGGTTCAAAGTTGCATGTGGCAGTCTTGGTGCAGGTGGACAACCCAATCTAGGAAATGCGTATGCTTATACCATCCGGGCAAAAGATAGTAGCAATTTGTCCTCAGCGAATTATGGCACGGTGTATTGTCCTGCTTATATTCCATAAGAGACAAACAATCAATAAAATGATATAATCATGAAAGCATATCACTGGATTGGCTTAAGCACACTTTCTGCTTTTATATTGGGTTGGATCATGGTCTTTCAAACTTCTGTTAGTTTTGGATCTACCCAGGTTGGTAATACTCCATTAACACCTACACCCTTAGCGGTTCAACCCCAATCGATAAACTCAATCACCATACCAAATCAAATCAATACCTCTTCTATTGATAGTCCATCGCCAACTTGCTATAATCCCGTTCCGGGTAGCGGAGCTTGTTACATACTCTGGCAATATATTTATGTTTCAGCGTCCTCTTCACAATATATGATCTCAACTACAGTGGCGATCAATCATCACATTCAAGCCTATGTTGCAGGTTTTTTTCAAAATTATATGTATCTTCCCTATGACATGCTGACACCAGGATTCAAAGTGACATGTGGCTACCCTGGCAGTGGTGTTTCACCTAATTTAGGAAATAGTTATTCCTATGAGATAAAAGCCAGAGATACGGGAGGCGCGGTTAGCACAAATAACGGTTTGGTTAGTTGCCCTTCTGATATTGTCAAAGTCATGCTCCCTTTAATAACCAAACCTTGAGATGATTTCCATAAGCAAATATTTATTATTTCTCAGGTTTAAACCAAATTTTACTGGGAATATGATATACTTTTATCAAAGCTTTGAAGAGAACAAGTAAACGCAATAACGCGGTACAGAGAGCGGTAGCTGGTGAAAATTCCGTCCAGACGATTGCGTGGAATGGATCTCGGAGCTGCCCGGTGAAACAAATCCTCATGCTGGAGTAACCGGCGCCGGAAAAGCCACCGTTATTTTGGCAATGGTATAACCTGCTTTTATTCCTATCAACAGGTGTACCATGTGAGTGAGACTGGCTCACTATCCCGTCGTTTCACCGACGGGTTTTTTTTATTAAAATATGAATTTGTTATGGATATTTTTAATATGTCCAAATGATATACTTGTATTATTAAAAAATTTTGGAGGACAAATGACAGTAAAAGGACGCGTCTTTTCAGGTGCCCGGCCTACCGGGCGACAGCATCTCGGTAATTATTTAGGAGCCATTCAAAATTATGTCGCATTGCAGGATGAATATGAATGCATCTATTGCATTGTAGATTTGCATGCTCTCACCACTCTCGAATCAACCGAGAACTTGCGCCAAAACAGCATCGAAATGGCACTAGATTGGCTGGCGGCTGGCATTCGCCCTGAAGAAACCATTGTTTTCATCCAATCGCAAGTACCCGAAGTAACCGAACTACATACAATCCTCTCAATGGTGACTCCATTAGGCAAATTAACCGACCTACCTACTTTCAAAGAGAAAGTTCGCCAGCAACCCCATAATGTGAATTATGGACTGGTTGGTTATCCAGTGCTGATGACCGCTGATATTGTGTTATATAAAGCCAATGTTGTGCCCGTTGGAGTAGATCAAGCGCCTCATTTAGAATTCGCCCGCGAAGTGGTGCGTTCTTTTAATTACCGTTTTAATACCACTGTCCTCATTGAACCCGAGATGAAAAGCACCGAATATCCTAAGGTGATTGGGATCGATGGTGTTCAAAAAATGAGCAAAAGCTTGAACAACCATATTGAACTGGCAGCTACCCCAGAAGAAACCCGTCAAAGAGTGATGCAAATGGTAACCGATCCTCAACGCCAGCGCCGTAGTGACCCGGGCCGCCCGGAAGTATGCAATGTCTTTTCCTTCCATAAAGTTTTTTCTACCCCTGAACAGGTAGAAGAAATCGATCGAGAATGCCGCAGAGCCGGAATCGGTTGTGTGGATTGCAAAAAACTACTCGCAGAAAATTTGAATCGTCACCTTGAGCCATTCCGCCAACGCCGCGCTGAACTGAGCCGTGACCCTCAGTATGTATTCGATGTGTTACAAAACGGAAAAGAACGCGCATCGGTGATCGCCCGTCAAACTATGGCAGAAGTGCGCGATGCAGTGGGTCTACCATAAAAAATGAAACTGGTTTTACAGCGAGTTTCACGGGGATCGGTCTCCGTCAATAACCAATGCCTGGCTCAAATTGGAAAAGGGTTGGTCATTTTAGTTGGAGTGGGTCATCAGGATAACCCACAAACCGTTCGCGTTCTCGCTGAGAAAGTTGCTCACTTGCGCATCTTTGAAGATGAGCATGGTAAAATGAATTGCTCCCTTCGAGATATCGCGGGGGAAGCGCTCGTTATTTCACAATTTACTTTGTATGCAGATACGCGTAAAGGACGACGCCCTTCTTTCACACAAGCCGCAGCGCCAGAAATTGCCCAACCGTTGGTTGACCTTTTCGCTGATGCATTGAAGGAATTGGGAATACCCACGCAAAAAGGACAGTTTGGTGCACACATGATTGTAGAAATTATCAACGACGGACCGGTAACGATCCTATTAGAAACTGAAGGAAATTGATCATGTCGCCTTTTCTTCAATTAGCCCTTGCCCTGGCGGTGATGATTTTCCTTGCAAAAGCCGGTGGTTATCTTAGTTACCGTTTTGGTCAACCGGCTGTTTTAGGCGAACTGCTAATGGGGATTATCCTTGGCCCATCGGTGATCAATTTTTTACACACGCCGATTTTTACAGATGCACATCTCGAGCAGGTGATCGCCCATCTGGGTGAGCTTGGTGTCATGCTCCTTATGTTCCTGGCTGGTTTGGAATTGCATCTCTCGGAATTAGCCAAAAGCACCAAAGTCGCTATTCTTGCTGGTACCTTAGGAGTAATTCTGCCCATTTTATTAGGTGTGGGATTGGGTTTATTATTCTCAATTAATATAACCAGCGCACTTTTCCTGGGGTTGACTTTGGCAGCCACCAGTGTGAGCATTTCTGCCCAAACATTAATCGAGCTCAACCGTCTACGGACCAAAGTTGGTATTGGTCTTCTCAGCGCAGCTGTCTTTGATGATATTTTAGTTGTTTTAGGGTTGTCAGCATTTACCGCCTTGATGATGCCGCAGTCTACATCCGGCTGGATGGTAGTATTACTAGTCATTGTAAGGATGACAATCTACCTTCTGCTTGCATCGCTAATTGGCAATTATCTTCTCCCGCTGGTAACCCATAAGGTTTATGAGCTAGAAATTAGTCAAGGTTTAATTGCTTTTGTGTTTGTTACAATATTGCTGTATGGCTGGCTGGCAGAGCTCCTTGGGCAAATGGCAGCAATCACCGGGGCATTTCTCGCTGGTTTATGGTTTGGCCGCACCTCATTAAAAGATCGTATCCTTTCCGGCATTTCCACGATTGCTTATAGTATTTTTGTGCCGATTTTCTTTATTGACGTGGGTTTGAAAGCAAATGCCCGTGTAGTGTTTGGGGAAGATATCTTCTTATTCCTCAGCCTTGTTGTCTTCGCTATCCTTGGTAAAGTGATTGGTGTGGGACTGGGAGGGATCATGAGCGGCTTTACCAGCAAAGAAGCGCTCCAATTGGGAGTCGGGATGATGTCGCGTGGCGAAGTAGGGTTAATTGTTGCTTCAGTCGGTCTCGCACAAGGGTTAATTGATGCTGGCGCTTTCTCCTCGATCATCGGAGTGGTTATTGTCACCACATTATTAACTCCACCTTTATTAAGGTATCTTTTCGCTCAACACTCTGACCAACAATCGGTTAAAATAACAGGAAGTGAAACGAAATGAGTTACCTCGTTGTATTAATTGTCAATGATCCAGATCGGGTTGCCCAAGTTTTAGAAAAATGGGAAAGCTTAGGGATTTATGGCATCACCATTTTAGAGAGCAGTGGGCATGGCAAAATTAAAAGAGCTGGTTTGCTAGAAAATTTACCGATCATTACTTCCCTGGAAAACTTGTTGGAAATGCAGGAAATCCATCACCGTACTCTATTCTCCGTGGTAGAAAAGGAGGAATTGGTAGACCAAATGGCAGAAACCGCCCAAGCGGTCATTGGTGATTTGAATGAGGAACATACTGGCTTTTTCTTTGTCGTGCCGGTTCTAAAGGCAATCGGACTTCAACACCGTTCGAATAACGGCTGAACTTTTCAATAATGCATCGAGTAAAAATCTTTTTATCAATGAAATAGATGGAGAAATAATGAATGTTGCAATCGTCATACAGGGGATAGTTGGGATTTTATGGGCTGCTGTGGTTGCTTTAATTGTGGTAGCCGTCGTACGCGCCTCAAAGGGGAACAAGGTTGGCAAATTGACTACTACCATCCTGATTACTGCAGTAGCTGCTGTTTTATTAACCAGTATCAGCGCCGGATTGGTGTTCATCCAACCCGATCAGAGAGGTGTGGTCATTTCTGCCTTGCAACCGAAAGGATACCGGGAAGAGGCTTTACAACCCGGGTTGCGCTGGGTAATACCCTATTTCGAAAATGTAGTGGTTTATTCTATTGCCCGTCAAACCTACACTATGTCGATCGCCCCATTAGAAGGGGAAGTAAAAGGTGATGACTCCGTTGCCGCCCGTACAGCCGATGGTCAAGAAGTACTTCTAGATGCTTCTGTTATTTACCAAGCAGACCCCGCTCAAATTGTCCGTTTGCACATCAATTGGCAAAATCGGTTTAAAGATGAATTAATACGCCCTTTATCTAGGGGTGTGATGCGTGACGCTGTGGCTAAATATCGTGTTGAAGAAGTATATAGCACCAAACGTACTCAAATGACGCAGGAAATCAGCGACACCTTACGCCAAAAACTGGCGGATAATGGTGTCTTGCTGGTGGATTTTATCTTACGCAATATCACTTTCTCTGAAGATTACGCAAAATCAATCGAGCAAAAACAAATCGCCGAACAACAAGCTCAACAAGCCAAATTTGTTGTCGAACAAAAACGGCAAGAAGCCCAACAAGCCATCGAAACTGCCAAAGGGCAAGCTGAATCAGTCAAAATTCGTGCTCAGGCTGATGCAGATGCGCGTGTAATCCAAGCTAAAGCTGAAGCAGAAGCATTGAATTTGATTGCGGAAGTACTCAAAACTAATCCCGATCTACTCACCTACCAATACATCAATAAGCTCGCACCGGGAATACAAGTTATGCTGGTACCCAACAACATGCCATACCTTCTTCCATTACAAGGAATTGGGCCAACGACACCATCCAGCACTAATCCATTACCACTACCAACCCCAACTGCCAATCCATAGGAGCAAAGATGGATCAAGAGGTACCAAACTCAGCGAAGCAAATCCGTTTAACCAGCTTATCCAGTTGCGCTGGCTGAGCGTCTAAATTAAGCGCCGAAGCGCTGGCGCAGGTTCTGCGCCCCATTCAAGGGATATTTAACCCCGCTGATTATCCTGATCTTCTGGTTGGTTTAGATGATCCCGATGATGCTGCGGTTTGGAAATTGGATGAGCAGCGCGCGTTGGTTGTCACCACCGATTTCTTCACTCCTGTTGTTGACGACCCGTACGATTACGGTGCTATTGCGGCAGCAAATGCATTATCGGATGTTTATGCCATGGGTGGAACACCCTTTTTGGCTTTGAATGTTGCGGCACTACCCCCTGATCTGCCAGCCGAAGTTAATGCAGAAATCTTACGCGGAGGTGCAGAAGTAGCGCGCCAAGCCGGCGTAGTCATCGCTGGTGGACATACCGTTCAGGATAAAGAGCCAAAATATGGCCTCGTCGTAATGGGTTTTGTTGATCCCCAACATTTTCTTTCAAAACGAGGGGCTAAAGCAGGTGATAAGCTTGTTATAACGAAACCATTAGGCTTTGGTACAACTACCACTGCACTGAAACGCGGTTTAGCTGCTGCCGAAGATATTGCGGAGGCTATCCAATGGATGAAGCAATTAAATAAAACCGCTTCTGAAATCGCTGTACAGTTACAATTAACAACCGCTACAGATATTACTGGCTTTAGTCTACTTGGGCATGCCTGGGAAATTGCTAGCCTATCGCAGGTTGGATTGCATTTTAATTTTCAATCCATCCCGTTCATTTCTTGTGCCCACAAGTATGCGGAAGATTTTATCTTTCCAGGTGGTAGTGCGGATAACCGGCTCTATTTCAGTGAGCATGTAGATTTTTCACCCGAAATTTCAGAAGCTAATCAAATGCTCCTATTCGACGCACAAACAAGCGGTGGATTATTGTTAGTCGTACCACCGCAAAAAGTAGACCTTCTTAAAGCAAAAGCGGAAGAATTACAACAACCTGTTTGGATTATCGGAGAAGTCACCGAAAGTCAGCGGATTGTAGTGGACTAATACGTTTCCGATTCCACCCGTTCGATTTCCGGGAAGAACTGTTTCACAGTTCCTTCCACCCATCCATGCAGTGTGCTGGGCAGCAATGGGCAACCTAGACACGCGCCTCCTAATTTTACCTTTAGCACCTTTCCATCGAAGGAAAGATATTCCACATTGCCGCCATGGTAATGCTCGATATAAGCGCTCAATCGCTCTAATAAATCTTTTACCTGTTGTTCTTTATCAGCCTCAACCATTATGAATCATGCTCCTACCTGCCGCAAGATGCAGCGACTAAACCCTGTTTCAATAAGTTTACCACTTCTTGATGGGTGCTGTGCAATCTCTCTGCAATCACATCGGCTAATCGTTCTAACACCAAAACACCGGTGTCGGGATGAGAACTACACAATTGCCGTAAATCTGCACCGCGTACTCGCAACAATTGGGAAGCACAACCACATATTGCCCCAGATGTATATTGACGGCTGCCCAAAGCAGCAGACCAGCCCACGATTCCACCTGGTTTCACTCTAGCCACAACCAGCTCTGGTCCATCTTCGGGTTTATAGCGAACAATCACCTCTCCGCTCACAACCAGGTAGAGATATTCTGCTGGGTCTCCTTGCTCAAACAGCAACTCTCCTTCCACACAATCGCAAGCAGAAAATAACGGACGCAATAAATCACGTTGCTCCGACGTCATTTCTTCAAAGAATGGGGAACGGTCAAATATATCCTTTGGCATACCAACTCACACAAATAAAATAAGATACAACCAATTTACCCGATACCAGTATATCTTTCCAAGTGGCAAATGTCACTTTCCGCCCGATAAATTTCCATAATTCATTGAACATCGTTTATGACGAGGATTATTACATAAAAAAAGACCATCGATGAATACCGATGGTCTCTTATGCTTATTTTGGATTCTTAGGTGGAAACTTTATCCGAATCTTTAATCTCAACAGTTAATTCTTCCCGTTGATGAAAGGTCAATGTATCACCGCTTTCATTCACATCCACCAAGATATTGGCACCTTCTTTGAATTCTCCCGCTAATAAGCTAACCGATAAGGGGCTCTCTACATATTTCTGGAGCGCTCTCTTCAATGGTCTTGCCCCAAAGGTTGGATCATAACCAACGTCAGCAAGCCAGTTGCGGGCTGCTTCCGTTAGTTCGACTGTAATCCCATGCTCAGCCAACCGCTCGCGTACCTCTTGCATTTGCAGTTCTACAATCTCGCGCATTTGCTCCAGTGAGAGCGGTGAGAAGGTGATGATTTCATCGATGCGGTTCAAGAACTCTGGACGGAATGTGCTCTTAAGCGCCTTTTCGATTTTCTCGTGCTCCTGCCGTTCTTCCGAATTCTCCGATTTTTGCAAGAAACCAAGGCTACCTGATTTCCGGACAAACTCTGTGCCCAGATTACTGGTCATAATTAAGACTGTATTACGGAAATCGACCACATTTCCCTGTCCATCCGTCAACCGTCCATCATCTAATATTTGCAACAAAGCATTCCACACTTCAGGGTGTGCTTTTTCAATCTCATCAAATAAGATCACTCGATACGGACGTCGCCGAACTGCTTCAGTTAATTGTCCGCCTTCTTCATATCCGACATAACCTGGAGGAGCACCAAATAAACGCGAAACGGTATGTTGCTCACGATATTCGCTCATATCTATGCGCACTAAAGCATCTTCGTTGTCGAACAAGAATTCGGCTAATGCCTTTGCTAATTCGGTCTTGCCAACCCCGGAAGGACCGATAAAGATAAACGAGCCAATGGGACGATGTGGATCTTTCAAACCAGAGCGCGCCCGGCGGATGGCATCCGAAATTGCCCGAATTGCTTCATCCTGACCTTTGATGCGCTCATGCAATCGTTCTTCCATATTGAGTAACTTTTCAGCTTCGGTTTCCATCATCTGTGAAACCGGGATGCCAGTCCATTGGGCTACCACCTCAGCGATATCATGGACATCCACCACTTCATCCAACTGGTGTTCTGCTTCCCATTGGTCGCGTTGACGATTGAAGTCGGTTTCTAATCTCAACCGTTCTGCTTTCTTTTGAGCTGCCCGCTCATAATCGCGCTCAACCCCCGCCTGCTCTTCTTCTGCTGCCAGGCGGTCTATTTCACTTTTAAGCGCCTTCAATTCGGGAGGCAAAGAGTATAACGCCACTCGCAATTTTGCAGCTGCCTCATCCATTAGATCAATGGCTTTATCGGGCAAATGGCGGTCGGTCACATAACGAGAAGAAAGGCGGGCTGCTGCCACGAGTGCATCATCGGAGAAATGGACCTTATGATGGGCTTCGTAGCGATCGCGCAATCCCCGTAACATCTGAATAGTGTCTTCCACACTTGGTTCTTCCACATAAACTGGCGCAAAACGTCGTTCCAATGCAGCATCTTTCTCGATGTGTTTGTGATATTCATCTAATGTGGTCGCCCCAATACATTGCAATTCTCCGCGAGCTAATGCAGGTTTTAACATATTGGAAGCATCCATCGCACCCTGCGCAGCACCTGCACCAACCACTGTGTGCAGTTCATCGATAAACATAATAATTTCGCCCTGCGCGCGTTGCGTCTCTTCGATCACAGCTTTCAAGCGTTCTTCAAATTCGCCGCGGAAACGAGAACCAGCAATCATGCCGCCCAAGTCAAGGGCGAGAACTCGTTTACCAATCAGGATTTCCGGCACATCATTGCTGGCGATTTTCTGCGCCAAACCCTCGACAATAGCAGTTTTACCCACTCCGGCTTCTCCAATCAGCACCGGATTATTCTTCGTCCGCCGCGAAAGAATTTGGATCACCCGTAAAATCTCCGCATCCCGCCCGATTACCGGGTCTAGTTTCCCTTCACGGGCTGCCTGGGTTAGATCACGCGAATATTTTTCCAAAGTGCGATATCGGGTTTCGGCTTGGGGATCTGTCACCCTTTGCCCGCCGCGAATTTGCTGAATTGCCTCGTACACTCGTTCGCGCGTAACTCCTGCTCCTTCTAGCAAGCGGGCGGCAGGGGTGCTGCGCTCGCTCAAGATCGCTAGAAAGATATGTTCGGTGGAAATATAATCATCGTGTAAACGGTTGGCTTCCTCATTGGCTAGGTCAATAATTCTTTTTACCCGTGGGGTAATGAAAATTTGCCCTGCCCCACCACCAAATATATTCGCTTTCGGACTGGTGCGCAGGATATAATCGAGCCGCTCGATGAGAAGGTTCGAGTCAATTTTTAAAGTCTCTAAAATTTGCGGGATCACACCCTGCGGCTGTTCAATCAAAGCAAGCAAGATATGCTCTGTATCTATTTGATTGTGACCATAGCGCTGAATAATTTCAGCGGCGCGTTGCGCAGCTTCCTGTGCCCGCTCCGTAAAACGATCAAATCTCATCATAGTATTTATCCTTCCTTCATTCTTTAAAACCTGGAGTTTGCTCCAGAGCTAATTATTTATAATATTAATACACAGCCATTTTCTTTAATCAGATTATAACATTTGTTCTGTTATAGTATTCCACATCGGTGTTAGAGTTGCATAAGAAATCTATCAATATTTCACACAATAATTATCCGATTATTCATTAATCCATGTTATCCGCTTCGTCTTCGCTTTCCTCGAGATACACTTCTCTCTCGCGGCTGCCATTTATAATTGGTCCAACTACCCCCATTTCCTCTAGCTCATCCATTAACCGAGCAGCACGTGGATAACCAATACGCAGCTTTCGTTGTAATAAAGAGGCGCTGGCACGGCGAGTCTTCTGCACTACTTTAATGGCTTCTTCGATTAATGCATCATGATCTTCCAATTGGATATTCTCTTTCAAGAACTCTTCCCAGGGCGGAACTACTCCATCCGATGGCGGATGCGCGTTTTGCCAAAACGTGATTACCCTTTCAATTTCTTGATCACTCACCATCACCCCCTGACAACGCAAAGGTGCACTCGCCTCGGGGGGCAAAAACAACATATCCCCATGCCCCAAAAGCGCTTCAGCACCATTCGTATCCAAAATGACTCGCGAATCCACTGACGATGCCACCGCGAAAGCAATGCGGGCAGGGAAATTAGCCTTGATTAAACCGGTAACCACATCGGTGCTGGGACGCTGAGTAGCAACAATGAGATGGATTCCCGTCGCCCGCGCTAGCTGAGCTAGGCGGATTAATGCCGGCTCAGTTTGTTCTGGGGCAGACATCATAAGGTCTGCCAACTCATCGATGATGATGACAATATGGGGAAGTGGTGCAATATCCTTTCGGCGATGCGCTTTTTTATTATATGTTTCCAGATTGCGTGAATGGGTGGCTTCTAAAATACGGTATCGTTGATCCATTTCCGCAACTGCCCATTGTAAAACACCCAAAATTCGATCTAGCTTTGTCTCCACTTTCCCTAACAAATGGGGTAATCCGTTAAACCGGATCAATTCCACCATCTTTGGATCAATCATCACTAAACGCAATTCATCTGGTGGGTTGTTCATCACTAAACAAGTTGTCAATGCAGCGATACAAACCGATTTACCTGATCCGGTTGTACCAGCAATCAATAGGTGGGGCATCTTTGCCAAATCACCTACCACCGGGTTTCCGGATACATCTCTCCCCAAAGCAATCGCTAGCGGAGAAGCTACTTTATAAAACGCCTCGTGTTCCAGAATTGGGCGCAGCCGCACAACAGAAGTGCGCGAATTGGGTACCTCAATCCCAATATATGGTCGACCGGGCACAGGTGCCTCGATACGCAAGCGTTCTGCTGATAACGCCAACGCTAAATCACGATTCAGGGCGGCAATTTGTGCGACGCGCACCTTTTGGCGAGCTGCTTCTCCTTCAGCGCCATTCTTCTCTAAAAAGCCTGGTTCGACAGCATATTGCGTGATGGTAGGCCCAACCCGATATCCAACAACCTTCGCAGGAATTCCAAATTCGGCTAAGGTTTTTTCTATCAAACCAGCGGTCAAATTGATCGTCCTTTCATCGGGCTTGAAAGCAGCTTCCTGCACGAGTACGTCTAAACCAGGTAACCGTTCATCGCGCACAGGGATGGAAACAGCCCCGCCAGGTTTGGGTTCAGAAAGTTGCAGCCGCTTACGGAATTCGCGTGGCAATGGATTAAAGCGAGTTTTCAGCGCAGTTGGTTCTGTGCTTGTATGATCCTCTGGCTGGAGAGGAGCAATGCTGATCGCTGGCTGCGGTTCAGGAATCAATACTCGTGGTTCCTCTTGTAATTGCAGCCAAAGTTTCTTTACCAACCCCAGTACAAAGGCGATAAAAAACAAATCGATAATTAATAACAAAAAGCCAAATAATATCCTCCCCACCAATCCTAATGGCAAAAACCATCCTCCCATCAAATGAGCCAATCCCCACCCGATGCGGCCACCGTCCAAACCCGCTTCAGCGCGTTCAATCGTTGCCCCTCCTAAAACGCTGAGGAATGCCAAGGAAATCAATGCAGCTGCCAGGAGAGCCAGCCATTTTTGCCAATTTTTCTTGATCGAAAACGGTTTTTGCTGTAAGCGGTTTATTCCGAAACCACATAGGAACAATGCAATCCACAAACCTCCCCAGCCAAACCACAATCGCAAAACACTCACCCACCACCATAAAATACCCTGCGTCCATTGAGGGGCAACGATGCCAAATAAAGTCATCAACCCTAATGCCAAAATTGCTACCCCGCTTATGTCATTTCCATAGCGACGAAAACGGGATAGAAAACGAAGGACAGCAAGTTGCGGATCTTGTTTTGGATCTGAGATCTTTGGGTCCAAATTGGCATTCTGATTATTTTTCTTCATGCAGATTCTCTGTACTTTACGTTCTTTTCTTTATTGTAACAGCAAAGAGGAAATGAGCAATCCCATCAGAATCAATCCAACCCCAAGCCAATTTACAACCGCTGGGGATTTCATTAAAGATAAAGTAAATTAGTATAGTCTTGCCAATTAGTTCCCCGAACAAAGCTAAATTATCTGCGAGCATTGTCCACCCAGTAAAGAAATCAGTAGAGGAAGGACAGGCAAACATCTCTTATAAGGACAATCGGCTAAAAGGGAATGGCTGCTAAACTCAGACAATCCTCTGCTCCTAGAATGAATGGGGCAAAAAGATGCGCTGTACGAACCAGTTTCACACGATTGGAAATAGGCAATATGCCAACGCTTATAATGATAATGAGGGAAAACCGAGGTCATTCTACCAAGCCACTTAACTGCGGCGAATGTGCCAGATTACCTTTCCATAAATTTGATTTTCTCTAACAGGGCCAATCTTATGGCTATCTAAACTATCGGGGTGAATACCGCCTACCCAAAATAATTGGCGTTGATCGTCCAATTTTTCAATCCGTTTGATCAGGGTGCCATATTGGGGATGATGAAAAACGATGCTATCCCCGACACAGAAATCAATCAGGAAGGGAATTTTGGAAATCACTACAAAATCCCCTTCCCGAATTTCAGGCGACATGCTATCGCCCTGAACACGCCAAATCTTCAATATCACAATAGCGGATAGACCAGTTCCAACGCAGGCGCATAAGGAGCTTTAGCCCGTTTGGTTGCAATCCCTTTGGTTTCCCAAAAGATTTGCGCAAATTCATTGACTGCTTCGACAAATTGTTCGCCAATTTGGCGATCCGTTGTTTGACGGACTTTCGAACCAAGCTCCATGATTTTATGCACCAACTCATTGGTCTGAGGAAATTTATCCAAATGCTGAGCTTTAAAGTAATCTCCCCATATGACGCGCACCTCATGTTTCGCTTTTTCGGCATGCTCTTCTTTGACAGCGATATAGCGGCTCATGCTGTTATGATAATCGAGCTTAGAGATTTCCGCTTTGCTGTCCAAGTCTTTCATTAAATCCATCATACGAACAACTGTCAATGCAGCGATTTGAGCAGTAATCGGATCGTAAATCCCACAAGGGATATCACAATGTGCCTGTGCACGCGCAAATGGGATGATTCGATCAATCCAATCCAATAAACGATAGAACATGGTAACCTCCTTCAATTGATATAAAATGATTATTTATCTGGGATTTTTCATCCCTCCCATTCTGATTTTCATCATACATGCGAAAAGAAGAGATGTCAAGGAATAACATGTTTTAAATCAGGTATATTATTTAAAATCTTATAGTAAACTACAAATAAATTCGAGGAGAAAAATATGAGCAATCCACAACTTATCGAGGATATCAAAACAAGGCTAAACAAATACAATGGCCAATGGAACGAAAAAAAGGGATTGTGGAGTTTTTCCGCAACAATCGCAGAAAGAAAAGCTTTCCTCTCCAAAAAGAAATTATCGTATACGGCAAAATTGCGCATCAATGAGGAGACGAAAACAATCCATTTCTCAGAGATGCTCAGCGAAACCAGCTCTGGTTTCTCTGCTGGCGGAGGTATGGACGATGTATCGCCTGGTTTTGGCGCAAAAACTGAGACATACAACACATTGAGCGGCAAGCGCCAGGGTTCCATTGAGGAACAATCCAAGATTTTCAGCAAAGATTTTACCTATACCTTCAACTATCAAGAAATACGTTCTGTAATTAAAGAAATTGCCGAAAAATACGGTTACCAGTTTGACTACCAGATAATGCCAGTGAAATAATATCGTGTGACGAAGCGTGTTCTTTTGAATACGCGTAGCTTACTATTTTATGCAAGAAATAACGCGGGTCGATTAATTTGAGCCTTGCATTTTCTCTTTGAATACGCGATAATCTTTTTAATTAACAACGCGCCTTCACCCCCATTAATTCATAAAATAAGATTGATCCAAATTCATCGAGCAACGGAAGGAGGTCCGATGTCTCAACCTGTGCTTTCCAAAGATTATTCCGACAAATCCTTTTGGCTGGCAACTTATGGCGCTTACACGCCTAATCCCCCACTCGAAGGCGAATTGAAAGTGGACACTGCCATTATCGGTGGTGGATTTACCGGATTATCCACTGCTTATCACCTCAAGAAATTCGAGCCTACCATGCAAGTGGCAGTATTTGAAAGTGAGGTGGTCGGTTATGGAGCGAGTGGACGAAATGGCGGGTTTTCGATGACCCTTTTTGGCTTAGAGCCAGCGGTGACAAAAGCGCTCTTTGGCAAACAACGCACCGCAGAGGCACATCGTTATATGGAGAGAGCCGTTGATTATGTAGATCAACTAATAAAAGAGCACAACATTCAATCGGATTATTGGTTTCCTGGTTTCTTGCGTGTTGCCACCACCCCCGGCTACATCAAACGTATTCAACATGATTTGGAACTGCTCACTTCGATGGGGATCAAGGGAATTGAATGGATTGAAGCCGATCAGGTTCGTGCGGAAGTCGATTCTCCTCTATTCCTTGGGGCTTGGTGGGAACCGCGTTGCGGATTACTTAATCCTGCTAAACAAGTTCGTGAATTAAAACGAATTGCGCAGGAACGCGGCGCGCTAATTTATGAAAACACCCCCGTGAATGAAATAAAGCGCGGCAATCAATTTATTCTCATAACACCCCAAGGGAAAGTCACCGCCAATAAACTTGTCTTTGCCACCAACGCCTATTCCCATTTAATCCCAGAGTTACGTTCCAAACAAGTGCCTGCGTTCACTCATATGGTTATCACCGAGCCTTTGCGGGATGAACACTTTCAATCCATCGGCTGGAAAAACCGGCAAGGCATCGAAGATGCGCGCAACCTGGTGCATTACTTTCGTTTAACCATCGATAAGCGGCTGGCGATGGGTGGTAGTGATGTGTCAATCGCCTATGGGCGAGATATGGAGCGAGACAACAATCCCATCACATTTCAAACGCTTGAAAGAGATGTCCGTCTATTATTCCCCGCCTTGAAGGATGTTCAATTCACCCATCGCTGGGGAGGCCCGGTATCTGTCCCGGTAGATATGGCACCGGCGCTGGGTTTCCTTGGCGATCAACGTGCGCTATATTCATTAGGCTGTGTCGGTCACGGTGTGTCCATGACTCATTTAAATGGCTGGACAATTGCCGATTTAATCCTCGAAAGGAAAACCGATTTAACCGACATCTGGTTTATCAACCGGCGCACTATTCCCTGGCCACCCGAACCTCTGCGCCTGGTGGCTAGCCAAATAATTCGCGGATATATGCGCGTGGAAGACAAAATCTACGAACGTAGTCTGCCCACATCAAGTTAATAATTCTAAAGTCTCATAGCATGCTTCCCAAATGATTGGGAAGCATGCCTGTATTTATTCACCTCCTATTGATTCTAATAAACTATTTATCCTTTTGCTCTTGAATTTTAGGATATTATGTAGTATTATTATCTTAATTATCCTAATATTTCCACCGTGATTGGTGGGGAAAAATGAGAAATGAAAGGAAAAAGTTATGTCAAAACAATTTGTTGTACCAGAATTAGGTTATGCCTTTAATGCCCTCGAGCCAGTTATCGATGCCCGTACGATGGAAATCCATCATGATAAACATCACGGCGCTTATGTTGCCAATCTAAACAAGGCGCTCGAAAGCGCGCCAGAATTTTTCGAACGAGATATTCACGATATATTACGAAATATAAACCAGGTTCCAGAAAACATCCGCACTGCAGTACGAAATAATGGCGGCGGTCATGCCAATCATAGTCTTTTTTGGCAAATCCTCGCCCCCGGCGGTGCCAAATCTCCCTCCGGAAAACTTGCTAACGAGCTAAATTTAGCGTTTGGATCGTTTGATGCGTTTGTCGAAAAATTAAGCGCTGCCGCTGTCTCGCAGTTTGGCTCAGGATGGGGATGGTTAGTTGTCGATGGTTCCGGAAAACTTCAGGTTTACTCAACCCCCAATCAAGATAGCCCCCTCATGCAAGGACATTTCCCAATCTTTGGAATTGATGTTTGGGAACATGCCTATTATTTAAATTATCAAAATCGGCGCGCCGATTATGTTAAAGCAATCTGGCAAGTAGTAAATTGGACACAAGTCGAAAAATTCTACGCCAGTGCCAGCTAATCCTGTTCTTTGCAATACGAAACATTTTTCAGCCGAATTGGTTCTCCCTCTCCTCCCAGCTCTCTCCATCCAAATGGAGAGAGCTTTTTAATTTCTTATATATAGATGAGAAAGTCTCGCTACCGAGTACAGACCTGACAGGTTTCACCCACGCTTATGCTGATTGAATTGTTTACATGGACACGAAATTCGATACGCAAGACTTTTGTAATACACAACTTAGTACAGACCTGACAGGTTTTACTCACGCCATTATTGATTGAATCGCTTACATGGACACGAAGCAAGGTAAACAAGGCATTTCCGGAAACCTGTCAGGTCTTAATAATTATTTTCACCCATGCCTATGCGGATTGTATCGTTGATATGGACACGAAATTCGATACGCAAGACTTTGGTAATACACAACTTAGTACAGACCTGACAGGTTTCCCCCGCAACTATGCAGATTGAATCGCTTTCATAGACACAAAACAAGGTATACAAGGCATTTCCGGAAACCTGTCAGGTCTTATTCTTGATTTTTCCTTCGCCTATACTGATTAAATTGTTTACATGACATGAAATTCGATACGCAAGACTTTCATGGTACACCACCAGGTACAAACCTGACAGGTCTCACCCACACCTATGCGGATAAAATCGCTTGCATGCACATGAACCTAAATACGCAATACTTCCACGGAGACCTGTCAGGTTTTATTTTTTATTTGCCCCCACACCTATATTGATTGAATCGCTTACATGGACATGAAATTCGATACGCAAGACTTTGGTAATACACAACTTAGTACAGACCTGACAGGTTTTACTCACGCCTATATTGATTGAATCGCTTACATGGACACGAACAAAGTAAACAAGACATTTCCGGAAACCTGTCAGGTCTTAATAATTATTTTCACCCATGCCTGTGCGGATTGAATCGTTGATATGGACACGAAATTCGATACGCAAGACTTTGGTAATACATCACCGAGTTCAAACCTGACAGGTCTCACCCACACCTATTCGGATTGAATCGCTTGCATGGACATGAACCTAAATACGCAACACTTCCACGGAGACCTGTCAGGTTTATTATTAATTTGCCCTTTCGCAATGCTGATTGAATCGCTTGTATCGTCACGAAACAAAGTAAACAAGACATTTCCGGAAACCTGTCAGGTCTTATAAATGTTTTGCCCCACACCTATGCGGATTAAATCGCTTGCATGGACATGAGCCTAAATACGCAACACTTCCACGGAGACCTGTCAGGTTTATTATTAATTTGCCCTTTCGCAATGCTGATTGAATCGCTTGTATCGTCACGAAACAAGGTATATAAGGTTTCCGAAAACCTGTCAGGTCACGCTTGCTTGTCACAACAAATTTATAACGTTGAGAAAACCTTGCAATTTATTCACGCTTTTTTAACCACCCAGTAAATGAATTGAGTTTTACAAACATAAACCATGTATAATTCATTTACTCCCTCTTGAGGTTAACTTTATGATGAAATTACCAATGCGACCTTTTCTCCTCGAACGCTATTTTGCAAAATATGAATTTAAAGTCCAATATCTGCTCAGCCCTTCCGATTGTGAAGCGCTTTCCCTGACAGAACTATTATCCCTTGCAGACGAAGCAAGTCACAATTTATGGGATCAATTACAGCTTGGTTATACCGAATCCCAGGGTAATCCTCTCCTCCGAAATGAGATCAGCCAACTTTATCGCCGCATACCTGCCGAACAAATCCTTGTAGCAGCACCAGAGGAAGCTATCTTACTCGCCATGCAGGCACTCCTGCAGCCCGGTGACCACGTCATCAGTATCTTCCCTGCCTATCAATCGCTGTATGAAATTGCGCAATGTCTTGGTTGCGATTTAAGTTTTTGGCGATTTCGAGAAACTGACTTGGGCTGGACATTGGATTACACCGAGCTTGAAAAACTCCTGCGGCCACAGACACGATTGTTAATCGTTAATTTTCCCCATAACCCAACCGGCTATCAACCTGCTGAAAATGAATTCCTTTCCATCATCGAATTTGCCCAGCAGCATCACCTCTTCCTCTTTTGTGATGAGATGTATCGGTTTCTGGAATACCCGCCTAATCAACCATTACCATCCGCAGCGGATGTTTATTCGCAAGCAATATCGCTCAGCGGCTTATCCAAATCATTTGCCTTGCCTGGCTTGCGGATTGGATGGCTTGCCACGCAATCCAAAGAAATCATCGAAAAGTGCGCCATGCTCAAAGATTACACTACCATTTGCTCCAGTGCGCCATCCGAAATTTTGGCGATCATCGCTTTACGCAATCGCAATGGTATCACCGGGCGCAACCGACAGATTATCTCAACCAACCTCACACTGGCACAGAATTTTTTCACCCGTAACGCGCAATATCTAAAGTGGATTCCACCCCAAGCCGGATCCGTGGCGCTTGCTCAATGGCATAGCATACCAAACTATGTGAAAATCTATGAACAAGTTTTGGATAAAAAAGGCTTGATGATTTTACCTGGTTCGGTTTTTGAATTGGATGATCGTTATTTTCGATTAGGCTTGGGAAGAAAGACTTTTTCTCTCGCACTAGAGCAATTAGAAGAATGGATGAAGACAAATTCTGTCTATCTTTCTGATTTTAGTGTAAAATAGAATTAATTCCATCAATCTGGTACTTTTCAGGAGGTGTAACCCATGACCCATATCATAACCAGTTTGTGTCTGCGCGATTCGGGCTGTGTGGAAGTCTGCCCGGTCGAATGCATTGTGCCAGGAAAACCAATTGATCAGTGGCCCTGGTATTATATCGATCCGGATACCTGCATCGATTGCGGTGCTTGCGTTCCGGAGTGTCCTTATGAGGCTATTTTCCCGGAGGATGAAGTTCCTTCCGCTTATGTAGCCAAAGGAGGAGAATATATTAGCAGAGTTGGTCTTAGCGGCCATTATGAAGGCGTAAACCACCATGGTGAGAAAGTGGTGCTGGATTGTGTCCGTCAATTGACAAAAGGGGAGACAGTGGATCTCACTCCGGACATTCAGGAGAATTACCGTTACTTCAAAGAAGGTACCGGCTACAAAGCACTTGAATAAGCGTATTGAAAGCCAGGAGATATTTTTCCTGGCTTTCTTTTTTTGAAAATTATCATGCAAATTACTAAAGCAGAAGTCATTCCAATTGAACTGAAAACAAAGCAAACGATCCGTCTTGCAAAATACCCTCCCATCGAATCAGTGCTGGCGATATTCGTTCGTCTGGAAACACGTCAAGGACAGACTGCGTGGGGGTGTACGGTAACCTATCCAGCGTTTGGCAAAGAACAAAGTCAATTGGTACTGCGAGCTTGCCAGGAATGCGCAGTTAAAGTAGTGGATTTACATCCTCTCAACATCGCATACACCTTGGAAGAATTAACTCCTCTTTGTCAATCTGCTCCTGCGGCATTATGCGCGTTTGACCTAGCCTTGCATGACTTACTTGGCGTTGCCAGCGGATTCCCACTTTATCGCTTGCTGGGAGGTTATCGAAATTCCATCGAAACTTCTATCACCATCCCACTTTCCGAAGTAAATGAAACCGTTGAGATGGCATTGGATTTTTCTAAGCAAGGATTCCATATCTTCAAAGTTAAAGGTGGGCTGGATCCGCAGCAGGATGTTCAGCGTATCCAAGCCCTACGACAGGCATTACCCTACGCAACCTTGCGCTTAGATGCTGATGGTGGATATAGTGTAGAAGATGCCCTCAATGTTTCCCGAGTATTAAAGGATAAAATAGAATTTCTTCAACAACCAACCTCGACCAATAACCTCGATTTAATGCGTGAGGTGACCAAGCAGAGCAATGTTCCAATCTTAGCAGATCAATCTCTCCGTGGGAGCGATTCCACTTTAGAAATGATCATCCAGCATACTGCGAATGGCATTGCGATTAAGTTGGCTGCTTGTGGTGGGATACGAAATGCAATCCAAATGGATACCATTGCCCGAGCTGCCCACCTTCAAACAATGGTGAGTTGTTTGATCGAACCTGCTTTACTGACCGCAGCTGGTTTAAGTGTAGCACTCGCCAGCCCTAGCGTTCAATATGGTGATTTGGATGGCTATCTATTTCTAAGCCATGATCCAACCCAGGCAGGTTTCACTCTCCAAGATGGCTGGTTGATGATGTCCGATGTGCCTGGATTAGGCTGTAACGTAAGCCTCACCTGAGATTCCATCATAAACAAAAAGCCAGAACTTCTCAATATCGAGTAAAATAGCTTTCATGGCAATGTTGATCCTCATTCGTGGCGCCGGTGAAATGGCAAGCGGGATTGCGTACCGCTTGCATCATGCAGGCCTTAAAGTAATCATGACCGAATTAGAAAAACCTCTCGCAGTCCGTCGTTTTGTTTCTTTTTCCGAAGCGGTCTATGAGGGGCAATGGGCAATCGAAGGAATCACTGGAAAATTGGTAAAAGACCCCACAGATACTTTCAAAGTCCTTCAGGTTATGTCCAAAGGCTTCATCCCAGTATTGATCGATCCACAAGGTGAATCCATTAATGCTCTACATCCCACCGTTGTAGTGGATGCACGGATGCTGAAGCAGAATGTTGAATTAATTCCTCAGAGGATAAACTTGATCATCGGTTTAGGGCCTGGCTTTGTAGCTGGAAAAAACTGCCATGCCGCTATCGAAACCAATCGAGGACACACGTTAGGGCGGGTTTATTGGGATGGTGCGCCGATGGCAGATACCGGAATCCCTGATTCAGTTGGAGCGCATCGCGAACAACGCGTCCTGCGCGCTCCGATCAGTGGGATCTTTCATCCACAGGTGAATATTACCGATCATGTCGAACCAAATCAGCTGGTTGCGCTGGTTGATGATCAGCCCATCCATGCCCCCTTCGCTGGCGTAGTCCGTGGGATACTCAGGGAAGGGACACCAGTATCACAGAATCTCAAAGTGGGAGATATCGACCCGCGCGATGATCCCCGTTACTGCACTTTAGTTTCGGATAAGGCTATGGCAATCGGTGGCGCCGTCTTAGAAGCAATTCTCTCCAAACCAAATCTTCGTCCTTATCTCTGGACTTAGTTCTACTCCGTGCTATCCAATTCTCCGCATCCATTATCTTTATTGACCGCATTTCGATTCAACCAGGATATCCAACTGGCACTGGTTGGAGCAGGCGGAAAAACGCACACCATGTTTCAGCTTGCCAAAGAACTGGCAGGTCAATCTACTCATGTACTAGTGACCACGTCCACCCACCTTGGGCGCGAGCAGGTAAATCTGGCTCACCATCACCTGATACTGAATTCACGGGCAAATATTCCTAACCTCAATGCCCTTAAAAAGGGAATTAATTGCATTAGTGGTGCTTGGGATGATGTAAGCGAACGGTGGCAAGGATTAACGCTAAATCAACTCGACCATCTTTCCCAATTCGCTCATCAAGCAGGCATTCCATTACTCATTGAAGCAGATGGATCACGCCACTTACCCATTAAAGCTCCGGCTGAACATGAGCCGCTTATCCCTGCCTTTGTTGATGCAGTGATTGTAACCGCAGGACTGAATGGACTGCACCAACCATTGGGGGCTGAATGGGTTCATCGTCCTCAAATCTATGCTGAGTTAAGCGGTTTAAATTTAGGTGATCTATTGACCCCATCATCTCTTGCCACTGTGCTATGTCACCCCCGGGGTGGTTTGAAAAACATTCCTCCGCACAGCCGTAAAATTTGTTTACTCACCCATGCAGATGACATCCAAAGCCAAGCTGAATCGCGTCACCTTAGCCAGCTTCTCCGTCACTGCTATGAAACCATCGTAGTTGTCTCCGGAGCACCACATCTGTCCTCTACTTCAGCAGATTTAGACTTCTATCAAGTTATCGCGGTACATGAGGCGACAGCTGGAATAGTATTAGCTGCGGGGGCATCGCAACGATTTGGTGAGCCCAAACAATTATTGCAATGGAAAGGGGAAACCCTCGTCCACCATGCCGCACGGGTTGCTTTGGAAGCGAGCCTCGACCCGGTGATTGTTGTGTGTGGGTCGGAATCCGAGCGTGTTCAAAAAGCCGTAGCAGATTTACCCATCAAAATCGTCTATAACCCCGATTGGCAAGCAGGTCAAAGTACTTCCATTAAAACTGGTTTGAAGGCTCTCCCAGCGCATGTTGGAGCGGTTATCTTCTTGCTGGCAGACCAACCTTATGTGTCACCACCTGTGCTACGCCTGTTAGTGGATGATCACAGCCATAATTTAGCAAGTATCATTGGACCCCTGGTCGATGGGCAACGCTCCAATCCAGTTCTCTTTGATCGCCGCACCTTTGGTGCATTAATGGAATTACAAGGGGATATCGGGGGACGGGCTCTTTTTAGCCATTACCCTCCCCGCTGGCTGCCATGGCATGATGACCGTTTACGAATAGATATCGATACACCGGATGCGTATCAAAAGCTAATCGATAATAATGATGACTGAACCGGTGAGTATTTCTGCCATCATACTCGCTGCGGGAGAATCACGCCGCATGGGTCAACCCAAAATCGCCATGCCTTGGGGGAATACAACCGTCCTCGGACATATTATCAGAACCTTAGAAGAGGGTGGATTAACATTGGGTTTACGCGAAATAATTGTAGTCGGTGGAAAGGCACATGCCGAAATATTAAATATCCTTCAATCCCTGGATACGAGTCTGCCCGTCCATCCTTGTTTCAACCCACGCTATCAGGAGGATGAAATGTTGATTTCGCTGCAGGTGGGCGTGTCTTGTCTTTCTCCTAATTGCCAAGCGGTCTTGGTAGCCCTAGGCGATAACCCTCAAATCCTCCCAAGTACTGTCCATTTGCTATTAAAAGAATTCCAAAGCGAACCTCAGTTCATTTTGATGCCCAGCTATCAAATGCGGCGAGGCCACCCCTGGATGATCGACCGGCGCCTTTTTCCTGCGATTATGAATCTCCAACCACCTTTAACGTTACGAGATTTCTTTCAAAAGCATGCCCATCAAATTCACTATGTTCTCGTGGATACCCCAACCATTTTACAAGATTTAGACACACCACAAGATTACGAGCGTTACCATCCCCAAGATTAAAATCTCCAAATTGGCTTAGATCAATCTCACTTTGATAAAAAACAAAAAATCAGGTTATAATCATTGTACGCAAAGAAAATTCTATTGAAAAATCTTTCTTGGCCACAAAGAGAATGCCCAATTTAAAAACAGTTTTAATCATTGAAGATGAAGCGGATACCGCCGAAATGCTATCGGAGATGATGCAATTAAGCGGTTATCGGTCCGTCCATGCGTATGCCGCCCAACCCGCCCTGACTTTGCTGAGCGATCATAAACCAGATATCATCCTCCTCGATGTCGTATTACCCGATTACTCCGGATTGGAACTCCTCCGTAAAATCCGCCAAATATCCCAGTTTGAAGATTTACCCGTAGTGTTAATATCCGGGAACAGTCAACCAGTGGATATCCAAAATGGGTTACTCGCAGGCGCGTCAGCTTATCTTACCAAACCAGTTGCATTTTGGGAATTGAAAACCACCGTCGACCGATTAGTTAAATAACTCTATCTACATGAAGCAAGTCATTCGAGCATTTATCGCAATCGAAATCCCTTCTGCAACGCAACGCAAACTGGCAGAGATCATTCAGACCCTCAAAAAAGACATCCCGACCACTGCAGTCCGCTGGGTTAACGCAGAGAATCTCCACCTCACCCTAAAATTCCTTGGGGATGTTTCGATTGCAAATCTTTCCCTGGTGGAAGAGATCATTTCTACTGAAGCCAATCAATTCCAGCCATTCACAATGAGCATTGGAGAACTGGGTGCATTTCCGAATCCTAAACGCGCTCGAGTTCTGTGGGTGCATGTGGTTGCACCACAGGAATTAAGTTTATTGCAAAAGGCGGTTGAAAGCCAATTGGTTCATTTAGGTTATAATGCAGAGGAACGCCCATTTACCCCCCACCTTACGCTTGGTCGGGTCAATCGCAACGTGACAACGAATGACTTAAATCAAATCGCCCAAGTCCTCCAGCAACACCCAGTTGGCTTCATTGATGTCGTGCAGGTGAATTCAATAAATCTATATCAAAGTGAACTTAAACCGGGGGGACCAATTTATACTTGTTTATATAATGCAAAACTTCAATCTTATTCTCATTAACGAGGTGAACTCTGGACGCATTAGAACTGGCAAGGAACATTGTTGATATTTTGGAAAGCAAAAAAGGGGAAGACATTTTGCTTTTAGACTTGCGTGAGATCATCCCCTTTGCTGATTTCTTTATCCTGTGTAGCGGAACGAGCGATCGTATGCTCCAAGCATTGGCAGATGCAGCGGTTGAGTCCGTACGAAATCAATATCACTTGAAAGGCCGTATTGAAGGGGAAGGGATGGATGGCTGGATCTTAGTCGATTTTGGGGATGTTATTTTACATGTCTTCTCCCCTGAGCGGCGCAATTATTATAAACTCGAAGAACTTTGGAGCAGTGGGAAAATACTTCTCCACCTGCAATAAATGTAGAGAAAAGCCCGCGAACGCGGGCTAATTCCACATTATTATGCGCGAAACCTTGCTTCTGCACTCTCTATGATTGACTGAATTTCCGTTAAGCTCCCTTCCGCGATGGAAGGCATGGTGTGCTTTTCTAATATCGCCAGTAATCTTTCATGCAACCGTTCGTCCATGGATTTAGAACCATTCCGTTCCCAAACGACATGGGCATTCCGGTCGAATACTTTGGGCACCCAAATCTCTTGTTTACATAAAGATACTGCTTTTGCCTGGGATAGATAATGTTCTCCTGGTCCAACTTTTTCGATTAAATCCAGCATTATCGTTTGAGGCTTCACTTCCACTCCGCGCATGATCCGCTTTGCCATAGCGATAACCTCATCAGCGAGCACAAGCAATTCTAGAGAACCGATATCGGCACAATCGAGAAACCCTACATCATGGACGAGCGAAGCTCCGCTTAATGCAGAAAGCAATATCTGCATGGATATTTCGACAGCTGCTTGAGCATCCACTTGTTTGCTCTCCGAAGCACCAGCGGTACCCATAAACGGTAAGCCTAAATAACGTGCGATATCCATAGCAGCAGCGGTATAAAGGCTCATCTCCGGAGAGCCATAAGCAGGACGGGCAGTCCGTAAGTCCATCGCCCCCAGTGCAGCACCAATCATCATGGCTGCTCCGGGTTGAGCCAGTTGGACGATGGTTAGCGCACTCAATGAAGCGGCCAAAAATAACACCAATGCACCTGCACCTGTTGGCGGTGATTCTAATCCAACCGTGGGACCCCCCAAACAAATGGCGGGAATCCCATGCTCGGCTGCCCATAACATACAACCAATTTGCCCATCAGCTAATCCTAAAGGCGATTCATAGGTGCCGAAAAAAGCAAAGTTCGGCTTTTTTCTTAACTGGTTTTCCCCACCAGCAATGACGGCAGCTACTTTATATATTTCTGCCAAGACTTCTGGTTTGGTAGCCCAAGCGATAACCGGTTTCCGGCTTTGGGTGATCATCTCAGTAAATTCGTATAACGGAGATAAATCAGCAGTGACATCATCGAAAATGCTTAAGCTCATCAAATAATCCAGATTTTCCAACCCATCGCAAACTTTTGCTACCATTGCCGCATCACCACGTCTCGCCCGGCGCCTTTCACCACTCTGGGGATCAATAAAATATGTACAGGTCGGTCCTGGACCAAAATGCACCCGATCCGCCGCAACCCGAATATCAAATTCCGGAGTTTTTCCAAAAATAGTGAAAGTTCGCGGTGTGCTGGCAATTGCTTGTTGAACGATATGGGATGGGATGATTGCCTTTTCTCCCTCTATCCGGCAACCGGATTCTTGCAGGATTTGGCGAGCTTGACCATTGTGAACAAGCACACCAACCCGTTGTAGCACTTCTAAAGCATTCAGGTAAATTTCCTGACATTGTGCATCTGATAAAACTCGAAACTGAGGTGTTTGGTGAGCAGAATAATTGCTGATAATCATGGGATTACCTCATTAAATAAAATCATTATACATGTCCATAATAATCACGATGCACCACCACTGCATAAGCATATTCCATCATGGTACCCCAACTAAAAATGGGTATATCAATGATACGCTGCAATGCCCGCGCGAATGGTGGAAAACCTGTGCATTCTAAAACCATCGCTCCCATATTGGGATGTGCACGATAAAATTCTTCTGCAACAGCTAAAAATTCTTTTTCCGCTTTCTCATAATCCGCTTGGGGAATACTAGGTCTGATCCCAGCAGTCCATAAGTGATCAAATTCAACACAACGTCCATCATCCATTGCGCCTCCGATCACATAATTACTTCCCAGCTCAATACCGACCGACTTAAGATGTTCTTCCGTTAGGAACTGAGAATTCGCCACTAAAATCCCTACCACCTGGGATTTTCCCACAATCTGTTGGGCAAGAGGGACTTGTAACAAACTGGACATAAAAACTGGTTTTTGGATGGCAGAAGCGACTTCACGTTGAAAATAGGCAAAATAACCGCATTCCCCTAATATCGCCCGGCAGCCTAACTTTTCCAGTTTTCGGGCAGCATTCAGAATCGGTTGCAAACAAGATGCTTTATCTTCTCCGCGTACCAAGCGATAAATATCCACCCCTTCCACAACTTCATATTGAATTGGGAATGGATAAGCACTGGGATTACGCACATCCCCTGGAAATGCCGGATAATAATCGTCTAATAGCAATATCCCCAAACCCATTCCAGAAAGGTATTGGTTGGGTCGCGCCTCAATCCGTTTAATTCCAAAGTCTCTAAACTGGTACATTGCCTTTCAAAATCGTCATCAAATGATCATCATTTATATTTCCGCCAGTAACCAGACAAACCACTCTTTCCCATTTATTGGAATCCTTGAATGCGGCTGCGAGACTGACTGCCGCAGCTCCTTCTGCAATCACATGATGGTCATGAGCCAGCAGTCGGATCGCTTCCGCTACCTCGGTTAAACGGACAACTTCGGTTCGATCGACTAACTTTTGCGCCCACTCCCACATTTGAGGAAAAACAAATGGAGCCCCCATACCAGAAATAAAACTAGCGCGATAGGATGTGTTTACAGGTTTTCCTGCTTGCAATGAACTGGTGAGCGGTGTGGCAGTCTCTACTTCGCATGCAACGATTTGAATATGTGGTTTGATGCTCTTCATCATTTGAGCAATCCCACAAGTTAACCCGCCTCCTCCATAAGGAAGGAAGATCGCATCACAATCGGTTATTTGTTCAAGGATTTCCAGCGCGATGGTGGCATTGGCGGTCACTACCGCCGGATCTGCAAAGGGATGAACGAACAAACCTTTTACAGCGGGATATTGACTGTTGACCTGTATCTGCTGATAGGTTGAAAAAGGCACACTCACAATTTTCGCCCCAAACGCCTGAATAGCTTGAACTTTTCCACGCGGTGCATCATCGGGGACAATCACAGTACAAGGAATTTGTGCCAGCTTAGCACAATAAGCGAGAGCTTTACCCATGTTCCCAGCGCTAGCAGTCCAGACTCCCTGGTCATCTACTTGCTCGCGATAGGAATGGATTGCCCATTGCGCAGCACGGATTTTGAATGATCCGGTAGGCTGTAGGTTTTCCATTTTCAGGTATATGTTTCCTTTTGATGGAAATCCCGCGCACAAAATGAGTGGACTGGATTGCAGCCCTTCTTGCCGCAAGTACGATAACGCTCGTTGTGCATCAGCGACAGTGATTGCCAAATTCGGAAGAGACTGCTCTATCATAAATTAGTCCAGTAGATTCGCAATCCGGTATACAATGTCCAATCTACCTTTTATGTTTTGAATAGGTTATCTTGCTTCATAACCTAAAGCTTCGCCAAGGCTTGGTCTAAATCCGCGATCAAATCATCTACATCTTCCAATCCAACCGAAAGGCGAATTAAACCATCATCGATACCAGCCTCATCCCTCTCTTCCTGAGTCATATGCTCATGGGTGATCGTGCGGGGATGCATACAAATGGTACGGCTGGTGCCAAAGGTTACCGCGTGCGTGATCAATTTCAAAGCATTCATCACCGTCGCAGCTCCCTGCATTCCATTTCCTACCACAAAGGATAACAAACCACCACTGGCTTTCATTTGGCGTTGCCCTAATTCATACTGTGGATGACTGGGTAATCCTGGATAATTTACCCATTTCACTTTCGGATGAGAATTGAGAAATTCTGCAATCCGTTGGGCATTAAAGCTGTGCCGTTCCATGCGCAGCGATAAGGTTTCTAAATATTGCAACATTAACCAAGCTTCAAACGGTTGGAGGATTGCCCCAACGAACTCGGTTGTATTCCAGCGGATATCTTCAACCAGGTCTTCTGGCCCAACAACTGCGCCGCCTAATACAGTCGCATTCCCGCTCAAGAACTTTGTCAGCGATAAAAGGACAATATCCGCGCCTAATTGTAAAGGTTTTTGCAATGCAGCGGTGGCAGTGGTATTATCCACCATGAGCGGCACGCCTTTCCGATGGGCAACTTCCGCCACTGCTGCTATATCCGTCACCAACAAGCATGGGTTACTTGGCGTTTCCACCCAAACCAGCTTGGTCCGATCGTCGATCATTTTCTCCCAGGCTAATGGGTTGGTAAAGTCTTTCACAAAACGGAACTCCACGTTACAGCGCTCCGGGAAGATCGAGGCGGCCTGTTTATAACCTTCCCCGAAGGTATTCAATGTCGTAACGACATTGTCACCGGGGCGTGCAATGGTAAAAATGAGGTTAAACAATGCCTGTGATCCACTCCCAGCGGTAACACACCCCTCCCCGCCTTCCAATGCAGCAAGGCGCTTTTCGAGCACACTCACCGTTGGTGTCTTACTTCGTCCATAGATATAATTTGGGAATTGTTCAAAACTCTCATACGGATAAGTCATGGATTGCACAATTGGCGGGACAAAGGAACGAAATTCATTCACATCCTTGAGGGGATGAAATCCGCTATGTAATGCACGGGTATTAAAACCAAGGTTTTCATCCAGTGCAGATGGTTTGTTTTTGCTCACTTGATATTTCCAGGGATCGCGCAGGAAGAAGGGTTTATCGTTATGCATAAGTCAATACCTTTCTGAATCGTAGAATAATCCAAATAATTTTATGGAATAATGTGGTTCATTTCATCATCACTTAGATGGCAGGCGATATAGTGATTTCCGCCCAAATTCCGTAACATCGGTTCTTCTGTTTCACAAATTTCCCCTATTTTGAAAGGACAACGGGTGTGAAAACGGCAACCACTGGGTGGATGGACAGCACTGGGAACACGTCCATACAGGCGCACATGGGTAGCTTGTAAATCTGGATTAGGGCGCGGTACAGCTGCTAATAGTGCAGCAGTATAGGGGTGATATGGCGGTTGATAAATGGATTCACAATCCCCGATTTCCATAATTTTTCCCAAATACATTACGGCTACATCATCAGAAAAAAAGCGAACCGTACTCAAATCGTGGGAAATTAATATCATGGTTGTATCTTGGCTGGTTTGTATTTCTAGTAACAAATTCAATATCGCCGCTTGAACAGAAACATCTAACGCTGAAACCGGTTCATCACAAATTAGCAACGCCGGGTTTGAAGCGATAGCTCTGGCAATCCCAATTCGTTGCTTTTCTCCACCGCTCAATTGCCGTGGCATTCGGTAATAATAACTCTCGTCGAGCTTGACTGCACAGAGTAACCGTTCTACCTCGGTTTGAATCTGATCCCTTGCGACTGTTCGAAAACGCTTCAAGGTAAATGCAATTTGATCTCCAACACAATAAGACGGGTTGAGAACACTATTGGGGTCTTGAAATACCATTTGCATTTGCCGAATAGTTGCAATGTTTCGCTTGTTAAGTGGCTTGGAAATATCTAACCCTAAAAAGTCCATCTTTCCGGAGTAAATTGCTTCCAGCCCAACAATCGCGCGGGCAACAGAGCTTTTCCCACAACCCGATTCACCAACTACCCCTAAGGTACGCCCTTTTTTAATTTGCAAACTAATCCCATCCACTGCACGCACATATTCCCGTTTTTCTAACCCAAAAAATCCGCGCACAGTCTTAAATGGGATCGGATAATAGACTTTAATCTTATCGAGCGAAAGTAACTGTTGAGTAGATTCGCCGGCTCGTTCGACACAAGGTTCTCCGATATCTTCACCAGACCAGATGCGTTTTTCACCTAACCACTCGTCCGCCCGTAAGCAACGCACCTGATGTCCATTTTCGATTTCCCTTAAGATGGGGTGTGTCTCAAAACAGCCGGTTTGGGCAAATTCACAGCGCGGTGAAAAGATACATCCATTTGGCAACTGATCTGGCGCTGGAACTCGACCGGTTATGGGGTGCAATTTGCGCGTTCCTTTTGGCGCATCCACATCGGGCAAACATTTCATCAAGCCCATTGTATAGGGATGTAACGGACGATGAAAAATCGTTTTTGCATCAGACAACTCAACAATTTCCCCCGCATACATCACCGCAACTTTATGAGAAACCCGCGCCACAACCCCCATATTATGACTAATATAAAGAGTAGCGGTTTGAAACTGTTCTTGTAACTCGGCTATCAAATCTAAAACGGCTGCTTCAACCGTCACATCTAATGCTGTGGTGGGTTCATCCATAATCAATAACGAGGGGTTATTCAATAAAGCCATGGCAATTAACACCCGTTGCTGCTGTCCACCGGATAACTGATGCGGATAGCGCGTCATTGTCCCTTCAGCGTCTGGCATATAAACCCGTTTGAGCGCCTCTAATACTTCCCCGTATGCCTCTTTTTTGCTGATGCCACGGTGGGCAATCAAACTTTCTGCCATTTGATCTTGAATACGCATGGTTGGATTGAGAGCAGACATTGGTTCCTGGTAAACCATGGAGATATCTGCACCGCGCAAGCGACGTAATTCCCGTTCGGGCCGGTTTTGCAATGGCTCCCCTTTAAAAATGATATTTCCATTGCGTACAAAACCATTTGGCCCTAGGAAATTGACAATCGAATAAGCCACGGTGCTTTTCCCACAGCCCGATTCGCCTACTAACCCCAAGTTCTCTCCGCGTTGGATCGTGAAACTCACGTCTCGAACCGCATCAATCACCCGCTTTCGGGTTTTGTAGCTTATCGCTAAATTCTCCAGCTTGAGAACTGTCTCCTGACTCATCCAGCCATCCTTGATTTATTGATAACGCATGGATTCTTCACGTAAACCATCCGCGAATAAATTTAATCCGATAACCAAACTGACAATTGCCAATGTAGCGGAGAGAACTGGCCAAATATTGGCGGTCATCCGTGTGTGCCCTTCCTGGACCATACCACCCCAATCCGGTGTTGGTGGTGGTAACCCCAAACCAAGAAAGCCTAGCGTTCCAATATAAAATGCTGCATATCCAACCCGCATAAGAAAATCTACTATTAAGGGCCCCCGACAGTTAGGGAGAATCTCCCGAACCATAATAACGAAATCAGAATCGCCGCGCAATTTTGCAGCTTTAACGTATTCCCGTGTGCGGATATCCATAGTCAGCGCTCTTACTAAACGGGCAATTCCAGGAGTACCGCCAATGGAAATAGCAATCACGACATTGAGCGGCGAAGGTCCCAATGCAGAGATAATGATCATATAAAGTAATATCGTCGGAAATGCCATAAAGGCATCTAAAATCCGCATGATCGTTTCATCTATCCAACCATTGTAATAACCGGCAGGTAAACCTAACATAATCCCGATTAATAAAGCAACAAATACTGAAACCGGTCCCAATAATAAAATGGTGCGCGCTCCAAACAATAAGCGGGAAAAGACATCGCGCCCTAAATGATCCGTGCCAAGGATATGATCTGCGGTTGGAGGTTTATTTATAAATTTATAATCCTGCTCCAGAGGAGAATATTTGGTTAATAATGGGGCGAATATCGCTAAGAACACCCAAATTAAGACTATCGCCAATCCAATCATGGCGGTTGGTGATGCCCATATTAATTCAAGGAATTCGCGGATCTTTTTCCAGGTTTGGCTGACCCGAAATCCCAAATCGAAGGGCGCTGAGGGTTTTGAATGAATCTCTGGATTGGTGGTACTTTGAATAGTCATTCTTGTTTCGGCCTATGAGTAACGAATACGCGGGTTAATCAGTGCATAAATAATATCTGCCAGTAATTGAGTCCCGACTGCTAATACAATCAGAATCATCGACGAAGCTTCAATGGTGTAAACATCCTTATACAGCGCAGCGTTAAGGATTAAGTTTCCTAAACCAGGGTAACCAAATACCGATTCGACCACGACAAGACCACCGATAAACCAGTTTACATGTAACATAATCACAGTAATCGGTGCCATCATCGCATTTCGTAACACATGGCGGAAGACTACCTGACGGTTGCTCAAACCCTTTAATATAGCAGTACGCACATAAGGGCTGTTCATCACTTCAACCACACTGGCGCGTGTCATCCTGACGACATAGCCAATTTCAACCAAACTTGCTGTTAGCACTGGTAGAACCAGTAAACGCGGATCTTTTAGGACAGCGTTATCCTCCATAAAAACGGTAGCGCCTGGTAAGATCTTCAACCATAAGGCGAAAATCATGATTAAGATTATGCCGGTCGCAAAATCAGGTGAGGCAGCGGTAACCAATCCGCCTATGGAGATAATACGATCTAAAGGTTTCCCTTCATTCAACCCAGCCAACAACCCTAACAAGATCGCCAAAGGAATAGAAATGAGAATAGCCAGACTGGCTAAAATCAGGGAATTGGTAAAACGACGAGCGATGACCTCCGCAACAGGCTTTTTGTAGCGCAAGGATATCCCCATATCACCGCGCACAAGCCCTTTCGTGAGCGGAATGTAATCCACTGGCGAATCAGTAGTCGCAATCCAACCGGAGTATTCATAGCGGTATTCCACTCCGCCTTCGCCTTCTACCCACAAAGCTGCCCGGTTGGCATTATCAATTCCCCAAAAATAATGTTTTCCCTCCGCGTTGACTTTCCATTCTTGATCATCTTCAACCTGTTTCGTGCTACCATCATTCTGGCGCACCAATTTGAAGAGCTTACCATCTTGCACGTCCCATTGCACTAAATCACCATTCTTATCCACCGCCCACCATTGATGATATTTTGCTACCACACCTTCACTGATAACGATCTCTTTTAACGGATAGCCAACCACTCGGCTTGCTTGCCAATCAGAACCGATCAACCAAGAGATATACCGGATTACCACCGGTCGGTCTAGCCCAAGCTGATTCTGCATGGACTTTTCTTGTTCGGGTGTGGCATAAGCACCCAGGATATTACGAGCTACATTACCGGGTGCAATTTCTACAATCGCAAATACCAGAATGGAGACCAAAAACATGGTCAGGAGCATGGTGAATAATCTTCGAACAATGTAACGCGCCATTGCCTCTCCTAAACAGGTGACAGCTTATTTACACATGAGGCTGTCACCTGTTTTTCTATGCACCGCGAGAGTTGATCCAATCTTGCTCTCGGGCAACAATTTTCTTGATATCCTTTTGAACACTTTCTGGTAATGGTTCAACCTGGTGCTTTTCTAAGATTTCATCAACAAGTTTGGCAGCCCGTTCTTCCATCGTAGTCCCACCTCGTTTCATCCAAACAGAGTGGGGGTTTTTGTCAATCAGTTTTGAATAAAACGGCTCCTTGTAATGCCGTATTGTGTGGGGATGGCCCAGATAACTGCCTGTCGGACCGAGTTCTTCGATGACATCAATTGCTAAGGTTTCATCATTTACGGCTACTCCTTTGGTTGCCGCCCGCAAGAAACCGAGATATTCATTACACATAGCGATTAATGGCAGCGAACCTTGTAAGCCGGCGTCCATAAAACCGACATCATGAACAATATTGGCACCATGTAACAAGGCTGTTACCAGGCTAATTGTTGCCTCAAAGGCACATTGCTGGTCAAGAACTTTTGAATCCGTACTACCACCCAGCCCAAAAACGGGTAAATCGTAATATTTACCCATAGAGGTTGCGACGCCCTGTTCATCTGCCAATACATAATTTCCAACCATGGTTTGCAAATTGTATGGACCACCATTCCAACCGGGCATCGCTACGGCCGCGCCTTCCCGAACCAATTGGGATAGGACAATCCCCAAGAGAGTACCTGCATTCATCGAAGCCAAACAGCCTGCGGTAGTAGCTGGTGAATTGACACCCCCTGCATTGAGGGGTATATACAATTGTGGTAAACCTTTCTCCGCGAGATACATGCACTTCTGCAACGCCTCAGCATTGGCAACCATCCCAGATGTCACATTGATGTAACATGTAGCAAAGGGCTTTTTCTGGAACGCTTCCGCTCCCCCCGCCACTGCTTCGCACATCTCTACTGCAGCTACACAGCCCTCGAAATCCGGTGTAACAAAAACAATAGGTTTTGTGGTGTTGTTCAGCATCACTTCCATCTGGTAACGATCATAGATCCGTTGATCCACATCCTCTGGCAAGAAGGCGGACATAACAAAGTCAATTTCAGGCAGCGCATCCATTAAAATAATCGCATCTTTGACATCTTGAAGGGTAGGCTTGCGCCTTTGCCCGGTACGGTGATCTAAAATATTCAAGCAGTCCGAACCACCACCGAAATAGGAATTATAGCCACCAGCTCGGATGGCTGATTTTCCATTCCGATCATACAGGGTTATCCTTTTCGGGACAGTTAGTAAAGCTTTGGTTACCAAATGTTCTGGAATCCGGACGCGGATACCATCTACTTTCGCGCCTGCTTTCTTAAATATTTCTCGCGCTTTTTCATCATGCACATCGATGCCAATCCGCCAGAGTATTTCCAGACTGGCAAGGTGGATTTTCTCGCACTCTTCTTGTCCCATTCGGGTGTAATGGGCACTTGTCATACTGGTTCCATGGGTTTCGATCATATTTTTTTACCTTAAAACAATGACCATCATAATTGTAAACTGCTTTGTCGCCAGGGAAAATTCCTGGCGACAAAGCTATCCGTAAACCTTATGCTTCTTTCCATGTCTCATGGAAGATCGCGAATTCTTCTGGCGATGGAACAATGCCATGAAATTTCTTATCATAGATCTTCCAAACGTTCATGAAGAACGGTGTACAAATAGAACCACGTTCTTTTTGAATTTGTTCGCATTTGCCAATAATCTCGCGCCGCTTATCTAAGTCAAGCGTTTTCATTGATTCTTTGACAAGCGCATTGAACTCTTCATCAACCCAGCGCGTCTCGTTCCAAGGCACTGGCTTGCCAGTATCATCAGAGATATAAGCGAGTGGGAGCAACATGGGCGCCAATGTGCGGTGTGACCACCAGGTAATGCCCATGTTCCAATCTGTCCAGCCATCCCAATATTGGCTTGCGGGCATAGGCTTCAAATTGATCGTAAAGCCACCTGCAGCAGCATCTTCTTTCAACGCTTGCGCATACGCCATGGACTCTGGCCAATCGCTCGCCACCACCAATTCAACGGTTACACCATCTGGGTAACCAGCTTGCGCCAATAATTCTTTGGCTTTTGCAGGATCAAATGGATAAGGTGGGATGTCCACATATTCCGGCTGGGCAGGGGCAACATGGCTATCATTTCCAATCGTTCCTTGCCCTTGCAAAGCTAAAGCCAAAATCTTTTCGCGGTTATGGCAGTGTTTAAGGGCGAGACGAACTTCATTTTTCGTCCATGGTTCTTGATCAACCCGCACTCGCAAAACACGCGTAGCAGCTGTTGGAGTAGAAATGACCTCATAACGAGGATCATCTTTGACACCTTCCCAAATTGCTACGGTGGGTTCAATGATCGTATCAACCTGACCGCTCTGCAAGGCTGCCAAGTCAGGGGTTCGGTCTTCACCCAGCTGAACCATCACAATCTCATCGAGATATGGTAATGGTTTTCCATCTTCGCCCATGCGCCAGTAATCTTCCCTTCTTTTAAGCCGACAACGCTCACCGGGAACATATTCCTCCATGGTGAAAGCGCCAGTACCGATCGGTTCACGAGTGATATCGCCACCGAACTCTTTCGGCAGAACGCAAGCCGCATAATGGAATAAATGCTCAGGGACAAAAATGGAGGGATCTTTAAGGTGCAGGACAACAGTGTAATTGTCTTTCTTCTCTACACCACTCTTATCGAGATAGCTCATTGAGCCCATGATGGAGGAACCTACATCTTTGTCTAACCACTGGTTGAAGTTGAAGACGACATCATCGGCGGTTAATTCTTTGCCATTGTTGAATTTGATGCCCTGTTTCACATATAATGTCCAGGTCATCAGGTCATCACTTACTTCCCATTTTTCCAGCAAGTAGGGAGAGGTGATTCCCTTAGGGTCAGTGTAGGTCAGGTAATCGAAGACATGCCGCCATGGATGAGATTGGCTGACAAGCGAAAAACGAGCTGGATGGTCTACCCGTTCCACGCGGGTCGCGGCGCGAATAACGCCACCGCGCACGATAGATGATGCGGTGGTAGCTGTGGGAGCGACAGTGGGCGCTTCGGTGGCGGGTATCGCCGTAGGCGGCACGGCCGTGGGAGCTGCAACTTCAGTAGGAGTAGGTTGAGCACAGGCTGCTAAGAATTTTGCACCAGCAATTGACATGCCCAACAATGTGGACAAGCGCAGAAACTCGCCGCGCGTGATTTGATTCTTGCGGAGCATCTCTTGCGCTTCGGGAATGAGGGGATGAATTTTCTTCTGTTCCATTGGGGATTTTCCTCCGTAAATGAATAAGGTAAAAAATGTTACTGATTTGGCCGGCTTCTTACTTGGCAAAATTGCTAAACCGGTTTATATTAACCTGCACGAAAGAAAACGATTGTGGGAGAAAACACCGCTTAGTATGTTTGGTCTGGTGCACCTCCAAGTGAACATTTTGAATATATTAATTTATACTATTGACATTTTTTATAATATCATCTAATATATCAGTTGTCAAGTATTATTATTGTTGATATATCAGTGCGGAGCGCTAGTAAATTGGGAACAGAAAAGGTTTGAAATGACAAGTACTACTTCTAAATCAACCATTTACCGCGAGATTCGGCGTTCCATCATTATGGGACATCGCAAGCCAGGGGAACGTTTGGATGTCAATCAAATCGCACACCAATATAATACCAGCATCACACCGTTACGCGATGCCCTCCAAATGCTCACCCAAGAAGGCCTGGTAACGATCAAACCGCGCTCCGGTTATTTCGTCACCCGCATGACTCTAAAACAATTACGGGACATGATGGAATTACGGAAAATCCTTGAAATTGCAGCTGTAGAGAGGGCTGCACCACGCATCACGCCAGAACAAATTCGCGAACTGCGTTCAGTACACGCTGGTTACACGGGGGATGACGATGAATCCTACGACCGGTATACCGACGAAAACCGCCGCTTTCATTACACGCTTGCACTAGCATCAGGCAATGTCGAATTAGCTGAAACAATTGGACGCTTGCATGACCGCTTAGCAAGGTTCATGGTTCTGCGCCATGCGGGTCTTTCCCAGGAATTTACCCATGCCCGTATTGTGGATGCCCTCGAAAAACATGATCTCGAAGGGGCTCGCCGCGCATTACTAGATGATATTGAACCTTCACATGACGAAATCATTGATGAAATTTTGGAAGAACGAGCAAACAGTTGGCATGTAGATACAGTCCGGTGACACATCATCGGCTGCTATCTTTTAGAAACCAAACCATCACAAGGAAAGAGAAATGCTATGATCCTCGATACAATTTACCAACACGTGATTGATGGCGAAGCTGAAGAAGTGGAAAGCCAGGTTAAAAAAGCTTTAGATGAAGGTCATTCTGCCAGTGACATTCTCAATAAAGCCCTCATTGCTGCCATGGATGAGGTTGGCCGACGATATGAACAAGGTGACTTTTTTGTCCCCGAAATGCTCATTGCCGCCAGGGCAATGCAAGCCGGTTTGCACATTCTAAAACCCCATCTCGTTCAAGGTGGCGTTAAAGCCGCTGGAAAAATTGCAATCGGTACCGTCAAAGGGGATTTACATGACATCGGGAAAAATCTGGTTGCGATGATGCTGGAAGGAGCTGGCTTTGAGGTGCACGACCTCGGTACCGATGTCGACCCGCAAAAGTTTGTCCAAATGGCTAAAGAAGGCGCCCAGGTGATCGGACTCTCTGCCTTACTCACTACCACTATGAACAACATGGCAGTGACGATTCAAGCTTTACAACAGGCTGGCTTACGTGATAAAGTAAAAGTAATCATTGGCGGAGCACCTGTAACCCCCGAATATGCACAAAAAATCGGTGCGGATGGGTTTGCCCCCGATGCGTCCACTGCGACTCGCGTCGTTCGGGAATTACTAGCCTGATTTTCAAATCGTCCAGGCGGGATCGACCGAGAAGCTAAGGGCTTCGTCATTGATAATCTCATCGATGCGAAATAGCCTTAGCCAATCTTGAAATCCCGCCTTTTCTATAATTTTTCAGGTTCTATTGCAAGTGTGGTTTTGGAAACAACTTCCATGACTAACAAAGCAAGCAATCTTCCTGCCAGCGCTGGTCATGGTTAGAGGAGCGAAGCCATCTTCTTGCAAGCAACCCCCTTTTCCCCCCATTACGAAGTTCAGAATTAAGGGAACAGAGGGGTCGCCCCGAAATACACCAGTTTGACTTGGCCTTATCGGCATCCCAGAACGCTAGTCAAGCATGGCAGCGCCTTAAGTACACCACCGAATTCAGATCTGACAGGTCTCATTCGCGCCTATGTGATCCGAAACGAATATATATATGGAACTCAAAACGCAAGACGCTTGCGATACGCATCTAAGTTGAGACCTGACAGGTCTCATTCGCGCTTATGCTATCCGATCCGAAAGCATGGATATGGAACTCAAAAGGCAAGACACAAACGAAGACCTGTCAGGTCTTTTTTTGATTTCCGCCCGCGCCTATACTATCCGTATCGAAAGCATGGATATGAAAATAGAAACGCTAAACATTCGCGGTACACCACCAATTTCAAACCTGACAGGTCTCATTCGCGCCTATGCTATCCGAATCGAAAGCATGGACATGAAACCAGGGACACAAGACGCTTGCGAAGACCTGTCAGGTCTTTTTTTGATTTCCGCCCGCGCCTATACTATCCGAATCGAAAGCATGGATATGGAACTCAAAAGGCAACACGGTTGCGATACGCATCTAAGTTGAGACCTGACAGGTCTCATTCGCGCCTATGCTATCCGAATCGAAAGCATGGACATGAAACCAGGGACACAAGACGCTTGCGAAGACCTGTCAGGTCTTTTTTTAATTTCCGCCCGCGCCTATGCTATCCGAATCGATAGCATGGATATGAAAATAGAAACGCTAAATTTCGCGGTTCACCACCGAGTTCAAACCTGACAGGTCTCATGCGCGCTTATGCTATCCGAATCGATAGCATGGATATGAAAATAGAAACGCTAAATTTCGCGGTACACCACCAATTTCAAACCTGACAGGTCTCATTCGCGCCTATGCTATCCGAATCGATAGCATGGATATGAACCCAGGAATGCAAGACTTTCGCGGAGACCTGTCAGGTTTATGTTAATGATTCTCGGGCACTATTTGATAGTAATATATCAGTTTTCCTTGCTTTTGAACGTTATCTTCAACTAAAAGCATTATATTAGAGTGATAATTTGGTCAATTAAAACATTATTACTCAAACCTCTCTTATCCGATTAATTGAACTGCAATAAACATTCTGATATCTTAAAAGTACCTTTTTTATCATAATGGGGTTATTAAATATAATTCTACAATACGGCTATCCTTAAAGGGCATTTTTCGATAAATTGTCATGGCAAAATTCGGCGATACCGCTGACAAGCAATATTCGAGGATGGAATCAAGGTGTCACTGCGAGCGAAGCGAAGCAGTCTCCCTCACAAGCAGGAGATTGCTTCTGTCGCAGCGAACGCTCCATCGCTATAACAAGTTACATCCGGGAATGTTCTATTCAAGGATATCCATTAACTTTGGAGGAAGAGCATGAGCGCTGAACCTATCCGTGAAACAGTCGATTTTTATCACCGCCAGGGTACGAAAGCAGAAACTATTCCTATTGGGGATGGCATCCCTTTTGGCTTCGAGCAAATCACCAATCCAGCGGTTGGCATTGCCGGTGTCTATGGAGCATGGGGTGAAAGTGTTGATAACACCACGCTCAAAGAAAGGCTTTCCCAAAAACTTGGTAAAACTTTGGATTCCAGCGAAGTAGGCGAGCTGGATGAGCTTGGTTTCACCCACCGACACATTGTCCCTGTCCTAAGCGAGGAGGAACACATAGAGCTGGAAGAAATAATTGGTGCCCGATTATTACAGGAAGCTTGCCAAGCAAATGGATGGGAGCCTGAGGAAGTTGAAGGGGTTCTCATTGGGATGAGCGCTCCTATTATCCCAAATTATGTGGAACGGATTTGCCAGCGTGCTCAGATTGCAAAAAATGCCCTCAAAGTCAGCATTCATAAAGCCTGTGATGGCTCGGTGGGTGGATTGCATCTGGCGTTGAACCCACAGCTTTCTCCGACAAACATTCCCAATATCGCCCAAAAACTCTTGGGGAAAAAAGTGCTGGTAGGCGGGATAGAAGGATTAAGTCGTTTCCTCCGCCATTCGAAGGATATTAACGCCTTACAGCTTTTTGGGAATGGCGCGGGGGTGATTGGGATTATCCCCGGGGTGACAATGAAATATATAACCGGCAGCACCCGCGCAGTCTATGACGAAGAAGGTGTTTTACAAGTCCACATGACATACCCGCACTCACGGCAAACGATGCTCGAATTTCTCCCTGAAAGTGATACTCATGTACGCGTCGCTGGCTTGATGCATGAGCCGCAAGGGAATGAACCGATTGCCATGGCTGGCATGATGGGCATGGTTAAGTTATTCATTCGCAATGGTGTCCAAATTGTAAATGAAGTGGTGCAATCCTATCGGCAATTGATGGAGCAGAAAGGTCAATCTAGCAAAGACATTGCCGTAGCCATAATCCATCATGCAAACTATAAAATCAATAAATTGAAAGAGAAACACCTTTCGGGATCGAACATCCACTTTCCAATGCCATGGTTAATTCACGATTTTGGAAATGTTAGTGCGGCATCGAATATGATCGCTTTTTTACGCTGGCTACCGAATTTAAAACCTGGCGACCATGTTTTATTTGACGGCTTTGGCGCCGGAACGTATTATGATGCATTGGTGGTAGCACTATCCGAGTAAAAACATAGCGCTTAGATTAAACTGCCCTTTTAATCAAGCAACTCGCACCCGCCAGCGAAGGATTTCGGTTCTAAACCGGTTGGCTAATCCATCGCTTAGGTTTATCGTCTAACCTTGGAAAAAGCGCACTGCTATTTCAATACCAATTTCCCTTTTGTTTCCCTTTCCACCTGCTCGCGCGTCCACAACTGAGGGTGATACTCTCCTTTTATCCATGGCTCGATAAGATCATCATAATGGCCGCTGGCAATGTGTCCGCTTTGTCCGGGCGGAGCAATCGTTACGGATTGAGTCAAATCATCCAAATCCACCACTTGCCGGAAAGATGGCGCCCAGGCATTATTATGATAGGGCTGATGCGGCATGTACGCCGTCTGACAGGGCGTGTCTGCATCACCGCCAATGGGATAAGGACCACGATTGAAAGCAAGGTTTAGCGGTTTTTGCAACCCCAATGGATGTGGAAATACTGCGCCATGAATTTTCCCCCATTGCCAAGCACTTGTTTGAGTACCAAGCTTGTTCTCTAGCCAGGTGATAGCCTCGCGCAGACTTTTCTCGATCCAGGTTTGCAAGCCGCCGGCTTGCTCCACCCACCAGCTTTGCGGTTGATCCAGCATCCTTAAGATTAAACTGATATCATGGCCAAAGAATTCATGCAGGGTCATCAACACTGGGCTGAAGGCTTTTCCTAAATATTGTTCCGTTAAGTCCTTACCAAGCGCCGGTTCTAATAAATTTCGTGCTAACGCTAAGCGAGTCACTTCATACACACAACCGCCCAGGCTGTCTGCGGTCAGTTCTCCATTCCATTGTGCCAGCAATGATTGTGCTTGCAGGGCTTTGGGATCATGCAAAGTAACCTTTTGCAGTTTCTCAGCCAATTCTTTGCCAGGCAACGTGGTGTAATCGGTATGCAGCCGGCACATTTCAGCGCGGCTGATTTTCTCCCTCGACCGCAGTACCGCCTCGATGCGGCGTGCTCTTGACCCATTCATCCAAACATTCCCTAAATAATAAGGGTAATCCTCACCGACAATTTTATTGTTCGTATGAACGATAAAGCCCTGTTGCGGATTAAGGGCATGGGGCATCTCTTCAAATGGTATTTCACCCACCCATTCATATTCTCCATCCCAACCCGGGGCTGGTGTTCTGCCATCACCTTTTGCCCGAATTGGCGCCCTACCGGTCATCCAATAGCCAATATTCCCTTCTACATCAGCATAACTTACACTCAATTGGGGTGCTTCAATCTGACGCATTGCCAATACAAATTCATCCCAATTGCCAGCTTTGTTTAAATTCAACCAGCCGGTCAAGGAAGGACTGGGGCGCAATGCCATCGAACGCACTGCTAAACGAAGATTGGGTTGCCCAACTACATCGGAAATAATGGGACCATGGCGGGTAACGATCACTTTTTCAAGATGAGGTTGCGCTTTCCCTTTGACAGGTATCACTTCTTCTATAACATCCGCTGGTAGCCATTCTCCACGGAATAAGTACTTGGTTCCCTGATCGCTATCCATTTTTTCTAAATATAAATCTTCACAATCAATGAATGCCAAGGTCATCCCCCAGGCTATCCGCTCATTGTGCCCCACTAAAACCCCCGGAACTCCGGGTAAGGAAACACCGGTTACATGGTACTCCCCTCCGTGTAAATGCACCTGATACCATAACCCAGGCATGGAGAGAGCCAGATGCATGTCATTGAATAGATAGGTATGACCATCGGCGGTTTTTTCTTTCGATACCACCCATGAATTACTCCCCTGGCCGCGCAACAAAAAAGGACCTTGTTCTGCAATTAATTTTCCATCATCAAGGCGGACATTGAACTCGATCCCGTTAGGAAGGGTGATCGGGTTTCCACTCGGATAATGAATTTCCAGCTCTTCAGCATGCTGCACGCCCACTTTTTGCTGGATCTGATAGCGGATGATCTCCCCATGCCAGGCATGAGAAAGTTGCCACATCATCACACGCGCAAAGGAGGTGCTATCTTGAGGTTGCCACGGTTTTGGTTTAAGCCCAAGTAATTTAAATTCCAGCGGCAATTTTGAACCCGCTTTATCGATATAAGCGTTAACGCCAGCACAATAAGCGTGAAGTGCTTCGGTCATCTCGGCAGATGCATTCGCCAAGTCAATGCTGCCTAACCGGTTGAAACCAAAAGTGCGCACCGCCCGATCGGTATCTAAAGCCAGCTCACCAAATATCTCGCTAAGCGTTCCCTGAGCAGTACGGCGGTTAAGCTCCATTTGGAATAGCCGTTCTTGCGCATGCACAAATCCTTGTGCAAAGAATAAATCATGAGAGGATTGGGCGTATATATGGGGAATCCCCCAGCGATCACGTAAGATTTCAACGCTATTATCCAACCCCCCAATTTCCACAATCCCCTCGATTTGAGGAAGACTGGCTCGATCCATTGCCCCAAATATTGATTGTAAACCTTTGCCGAGTATGTTTGTCATGGTGAATTCCTTTTCATCCGAGATATGCGGGTACGTCAGTTTTCGTACTGCCAAACATTTTCTTTAATAAATTATAACCGCCCTTGGTCAGGTATCCTTTCTTTGCCCATTAAGAATAATGCCTTTTGTGTTGATATGTAATTGTTGGGGAGACATAACCCGGAAGCTTTCCGCATAAACCGCTGGAGTATCTTCTGGATTCTGGCGCTCATTGTTCTCCAAAAAACAAATCGTTGCTTCCATATCTGGAGTGGTAAATTGGGATTGATAGCAGCGGATTGCCTGCAATTTTCGCTGATAGGTTTGCGTCACATCAACAATTACGTTCGGTTGATGGGTAAAAGTGAATATTACCCCTTGTAAAGGATAAGGCTGATAAATACCGTCAATTTTTCCCTCCGTTTTTAATCGCGGTAAGTTATATAATATCGCTGCTTCCGCCACTGCCATGCCGGTTTGGATGTGGTCTCGATGAGCTTCATAAGGAAGCCAGGGGTCGCAAGTAAGTAGATAGTCTGGTTTCAACCAACGGATGAAACGAATCACCTCCCGGCGTAAGGAATAATAGGGATATTCCCCTGCATCGGGATAATCAAGCCAAAAATGTTCCCGAACTCCTATCCAGTGCCCTGCTTGGATTTGTTCATTGCGTAATTGCTTTTTTGCCTGGTCGGGCGAGAGGGTTACGTCTAGTACCCCCATGAGATCATCGGTGACCGTTAAATAAATTAATTCACACCCTCGATCTGCCAACATAGCCAGCAAGGCGCCTGCCCCTAAATCATTGTCGTCATAATGGGGTTGCACGCATAAGATACGCTTTGCAGCGAAAAGCTTGTCTTTTGGCGATTCAAACGATGATGTCATCACTTCTTTATTTTAATCTAACAGGGAGATTTCATTCTTTTTAATCAAACCTTAATAGCAAACTTCCCCTTCGTGGTAAGATAATAGCGGTGATGAGAGTATGGAAACCATCAAAGATAAATTAATTCGTTTCGAAACACGCCTGCAAGGATTGATCGAGGGTAGCACCGCTCGGTTATTTCCTCATATCGACAAGCAAAGCGATTTAGCAATGCGCATTCGCTTAGCAATGCAGGAGCAATGCCGAACCATAGCGAACGAAACAGTCGCTGCTCCAAATGTTTATCAAATCTTTGCGTCACCGCAATATGCACTTGAATTGCGCCAGGAAAAAGACAGCCTGCTCAAACTGCAAACAGACTTAGAAACTGCTGCTCGTGAGGCAGGTTTTGTTTTCCTGAAACCCCCCGTAATTCAAATCATCGAAGAGCCTATGATCCCTTATCAACAAGTTTCCGTAAACGCCTATTTCGAAGAAAGTGAAATCCCTTCCACAGCCAATTTAGATGTTGGCACGCCCCAAGCAGATGTCCTTATTCCCAAAGATGCCTTTTTAATCGTCAATGGCGTAAAGTTATATCCGCTGGATAAAGCGGTTATTAATATCGGAAGACATCCCGACAATCAAATCGTGATCAATGACCCGCGTGTATCCCGGCAACATGCTCAACTACGCGCAATTAACGGGAGATATATCCTTTTTGATTTAGGTTCCAGCGCCGGCACCTGTTTGAATAACCAACGCATCCATCAAGCTGTTTTATCACCTGGCGATGTAATTTCCCTGGCCGGAATCCCCTTGGTATATGGGCAAGATACCACCGAAACCAGTTCAACCCATCGCCTCGAGATCTCCGCTCAAGATTGAACGGTAAGCATGACGGCTATTTTGTTTTTAATCATCCGCATCCTCTTCATTATTGCCCTCTATTCCTTTTTGGGTTGGGCAGTGTTGGCTATTTGGCGTGATTTGAAGCAGGAGAGTCGTGCCCTTTCACCTTCCCAACTCCCCAAAATTACCATCGTCACCGAAGATAGCAGCCAACCATTATCCTTTCAACAATTGCAGATTTCCATTGGACGTGATCCCTCCTGCAATGTCTGCTTTAACGATAATACCGTTAGCGCCCAACATGCTCGTTTGGAATTTCGCCAAAGTCAATGGTGGCTCGAAGACTTACAATCAACCAATGGCACTTTTGTAAATGGAGTGAATGTTACCCAACCAATTGTCGTAACCACTGGAGATGAAGTGAGCGTTGGGCATGTCCATTTTCGCATTGAGCTATAATTAGAATACAGAACGGAGGTCATCGTTATGGAGGAAAAACCTTTATTAGCAATTATCGGCGGATCAGGCTTATATCAAATGCCCGGCCTGGAAGACGTTCAATCATTTGACCTTAGCACCCCGTTTGGGAAACCTAGCGCTCCAATCGTAACTGGCTACTTGCATGGGAAAAAACTTGCTTTTTTGGCGCGCCACGGCGAAGGTCATCGCTTCTCACCCAGTGAAGTGAACTATCGTGCCAATATATATGCATTGAAAATACTCGGCGTTGAACAAATTGTCAGTATTTCGGCTGTGGGTTCTTTGCGGGAAGATTACGCGCCTGGTGACCTGGTGATTCCCGATGGGTTATTTGATTTTACCCGCGAGCGCAAGCGCACATTTTTTGAAGGAAACTGCGTCGTCCACATTAGCGTCCCTGATTCCTTTTGCGAGCGCCTCTCCGAACAGGTTTTTCAAGCCGTCTTACAAACTGGCGCTACAGTACATCGCGGCGGTAGCATGATCACCATCGAAGGTCCCCGCTTTTCAACGAAAAGCGAATCGAATATATTTCGCTCTTGGGGGATGTCGGTGATCGGAATGACCACTTCACCAGAGGCATTTCTCGCCCGCGAAGCGGAAATGTGCTATGCCGTGATGGCGCATGTGACCGATTATGACGTCTGGCATGTCAGTGAATCACCCGTCACTGTGGAACAAGTGATACAGGTATTAAACCGCAATACATCTATTGCCCAAGATGCCATTCGAAACCTGGCACAAACCTTCACCTCCGAACGCACTTGTTCTTGCGGTCAAGCTTTAGCCAATGCGATCATCACGCAACGTGACCTCATTCCTCCCGAAACTCGTCAACGCTTAAATATTTTGATTGGCAAATATTTAACCTGAGACCACTTTCTGTAATGGATAATCCCAAACCCGCCAATTTCCCAACCGAACGAAATCTGTTCTGGTTGGGAAGCATCATCATCATATTAGCAGCGATATCTCTGACCATCGCTCCCGCTGTGCGCGAACGGCAATGGGGAGTACCATTAAATTGGATGCATTGGGCAGGTGTAGTCGTTTGGTTTCTGGGTGGATGGTTCATCCTGTATTTGCTGAGGAAACATTTGGCGGGACATGATCCTTTCCTTTTTCCGGTAGCATGGACTTTAATCGGCGTGGGTTTAATGGTAATCTGGCGTCTATCTGTTTACCATGGTATTCGCCAAACCCTTTGGCTTGGGGTGGCAATCATTGTCCTATGGATCTCCTTGCAAAATAAACAAATCATTCATGTTATCCAACACTATAAATACATTTGGCTGGTAACCGGTTTATTTTTAACTGCACTGACGTTGATCTTCGGCCGCAACCCGAGTGGCTCAGATTTACCCCGGTTATGGCTGGGCTGCTGCGGGGTTTACTTTCAACCTTCCGAACCATTAAAATTGCTCCTCTTAATTTATCTTTCGGCATATCTGGCTGGCAGTCGGCGCGTCCTTTTAGCCCGTGAAGACACCCTCCACCTCGTCTCATTGCTAGCTCCCACCGCTTTAATGAGCGCTTTGGCAATCGGTATATTGGTGATCCAACGCGATCTTGGGACTGCCTCCATCTTCTTCTTCCTATACGCAGTGCAAATATACCTCGCGACAGAAAGACGGCGGGTGGTTTTGATTGGTGGATTAGGGATGTTGGCTGGGCTGTTTTTAGGATATGCCTTGTTCGATGTCGTCCGTTTACGAGTGGATGCCTGGCTCAATCCCTGGCTCGATCCCAGTGGTCGTTCTTACCAAATTGTCCAATCCTTAATCGCCGTCGCAAATGGTGGGATAGTCGGAAGAGGTTTGGGATTAGGCAACCCTGCATTAGTGCCAGTAGCTCATTCGGATTTCATCTTTGCAGCAATGGCAGAGGAAAGCGGCTTGTTTGGTTCCATTGCCATCCTCATCTTACTGGGCATATTGGTCGGGCGCACCATCCATGTGGCACTCCAAGCACAGGATGAGTTTCAGCGTATCCTCGTCGCTGGTTTTGCGGCGTATTTTGGCGGACAGAGTTTATTGATCATCGGTGGAAACTTAAGATTACTGCCCCTCACTGGTGTGACCTTACCATTTGTTTCTTATGGCGGGTCCTCGCTGTTGGTCTCTTGTTTTATGCTTGCTTTGATTTTACAAATTAGTGCATTCCCAAAAAGCAAGCCCGGGACGCTGAAAAATCCTCAACCTTACCTTAATTTATCAGCCCTTATCTTTAGCGGTATTATTTTTGCAGCTCTTGCCAGTGGTTGGTTTGCAGTAGTGCGCTCCCCGGTATTACTTAATCGAACCGACAATCCCCGCCGTGCTATTAATGACCGTTATGTCTTGCGGGGGGCAATATATGATCAACAGGGTAACCCAATTGTCTTCACCACTGGTAAACCCGGTGCTTACCAACGGGTTACCAATTACCCCGCCTTGAGCGTTATCCTGGGTTATTCCGATGCAGTGTATGGACAATCTGCTCTGGAAAAGAGTCTGGACGAATGGTTACGCGGTTATCGCGGCTATAGCACCACAGAACAGAGCTGGAATCATCTATTGTATGGAATGCCGCCGCCGGGTTTGGATATTCGTCTCACCATCGATCTGGGAATGCAGCGTTACGCAGACGACACCTTAGGTAACCATACTGGCGCCATCTTAATTCTGAACGCCAAAAGCGGGGAAATCCTTGCCATAGCATCTCACCCCGGTTTCGATGCAAATACGCTGGAACAAGATTGGAAAGCCCTTATAAAGGATCCCCGTTCACCTTTCCTTGATCGAGCTGTTCAAGGACAATATCCTTTTGGTGATTTAGGCGATTATTTCTTTCCGGCTGGACCCGAGAGTTTGCATTTGGAGAAAGCCGCTCAAGCACTGCTAATATCCGAGAACCGTTTTAAATTGAGCAAATCCAATCTCATCCAACCAATCCGTATGGCTTATGCGGCAGCAGCAATAGAAAATGGAGGTATGCGTCCACCATTGCGCTTGGTTTCTGCTGTCAAACTACCCCAACAAGGATGGATTGCATTCAAAAGCGACGATATTCCTGTTCCGATTTTAGATGCCCACGAGGCAGCTGCACGCTGGGATACATTATCCCAAGGGTCAACTACGGGTTGGCAAATCGTTCGTTCCATCGCCAATGAACCTGCTTCCAACGTCACCTGGTTCATCGGCGGCAGCAAACCAGATTGGAGCGGCACACCCATAACCCTTGTGATCCTGCTGGAAGAAGAAAATCCCACGCTTGCACAACAAATGGGAAATGCCTTGCTTGATAAAATCTTGATTCCATAAAATTAGGAATTACTTAGCCCAGGTTTCATATTTTTGCGGGCGATGCAGTCAGCATAGGTGCGGGGGCAAATCAATAATAAACCTGACAGGTCTCCGTGGAAGTATTGCGTATTTAGGTTCATGTCCATATGCGTGATTCAATAATCATTGGCTCTGATAAGACCTGTCAGGTTTGAACTCGGTGGTGTATTACCAAAATCTTGTACACCTTGTTTCGTGACTATGTAAGCGATTCGATCAGCATAGGTGCGGGGCAAATAAATAATAAAACCTGACAGGTCTCCTAAAGAGTCTTACATACCGAACCTCTTGTCCATGTGCGCGATTCAATCATCATTGACTCTGGTAAGACCTGTCAGGTTTGAATTTGCATGCTGTGAAAGTCTTGCCTACCGGGTTTCATGTCCAGACAAGCGGTTCAATCAACATAGGCTTGATTGAAACCTGACAGGTCTCCTAAAGAGTCTTACATACCGAACCCCTTGTCTATTTGAGCGACTCAATAATCATTGGCTCTAGGAAGACCTGTCAGGTTTGAACTCGGTCGTGTCTTGAGGGTCTTGCATACCAGGTTTTATCCCATAGCCGCGTGCGTGAAAAGTGAAGCAATTTTAACCCCGTTTGGGAGATAGTTACGCCATCCAGTCAGCGGTCATGGAGAGATTCGGCGATAATGCCGAATGGCGGCATTTGAAGAGGGATTGACTTCGTTCAATATTATGTCATAGGTTTTGTGTGGGATAGCAAACCGTCCACGAACATTAAACGAATGCACAAATAGCGCCGTCATTCGTTTATTTGTTTCCCATTCGTGGACGGATTTATCAGCCAATTGCAAGCGCAACTTGAGGTGGTAGGAAGTTATATATATAGCGTATTCTCTGCTTACATCAAAAACTCCGCACATCCATATCCCTCAATGAAAACAATCTGTTTCACTTTGTAAATCTTGTCTATATTATTTCATGAGTATTAGGCCATGTTCCCTTTAAGAAATTGCAGGGTTCGCTTACTTTCCAAAACCAAAAAAGAGGAAACTTGTAATGAGCGATGGTGAAGTCAAGATCAATGGTAAATACTCGTAATTTTTTAATAAAGCCGGATCTGCTAATACGGTAACGGTAGTCTGATAAATTGGGGAAATATTGCCAGAGCGGTCTATCGCACGTATTTTCACTGTGTGAACGCCGAATCCCAATGAAGGTGTTGTATAAGTAAAGCTTTCTTGAACTTCATCATAAGCGCCATCCTCGGCATTGACTGAGATCCACTCTGTGCTGTTATCTAATTGAACTTGGATGTCGCGGATATAGTTGATAGTGACACTGGTTTTGCTAGGATTTGAAGTCGGATAGGGTGTTTCAGAAGCCTCACCATGAAATTGAAGCACGGGTTCCTGCGTAGAAGCTGGCGGAGATTGATTGACCACCAAAGATACAGCCGTATCCATAGGATCCAAAATTTGATCTCCATCACTATCCCTTATCCCGACTTGTTCTCGAGTGGGCTTGTCTAATCCAGCTGATATGCCTCCACTGCGCATTAGACAACTTACCTGTACACAGGAAGTACAATTTTGACAGTTCGAATTTGGGGTTGAATCATTTCCATCACAAATGCCATTATGGTTTTTATCACAACCAGCTTCGCAATTGGAATTCGGGATATAAAGATAACTGTAATTATACCCAGAGCCATCGTAATCCAATCCGCCCCAGCAGCAAGCATAACCGGGCTGACAATATTCATCTGCCGCTCCAAAATCATGAGCAAATTCGTGTGCTACCACACTATCCAGATTATTGATACCCCAACCATCATTATCATAGGTCATCACGATCAAACCTGGGTTGACATAGGTGTATGCAAAATATCCATCCGGAAATGTTCCATCGGCATCTTTATAACTATCCACTACAAAAATCACCACTGCCCAGTCAGTATGGTATTGGGTACGCAGGGCGTTGAGATAATCAAACGCATTATATTGCATGGATGTCTTTGTATATCCTATTTTATTAAAAACGTCATTGATCCATAATGCATCTTGACTCGAAGAATGGATAATTGGTTCGTATTTTGTCGGTACTTGTGGTTGGATGTCATAATAAAAGCTTAGATGACCATTCGGATTCTGATTCTTCCACCAATCCATCGCAGATTGAACCTTCGTAATGACGGTATTCATACGAGTATTATCCCAATTTTCCAAATTGGGATCGGATAAGCCATTTGATTCCGGAAAGATGATCCCCACTGCAATCTTACCAGCCATGAATTCACTCGTTTGATAATAACCGGGTGTTATTGATTGGGCTGCTAGTAAACGTGGAGCAGAGTCAGCCTGAGGGAGGATACGCACATCACCGGTTAACGGTGAACCAGCTGCCATAGAAGCGGGGCTAGCAGGGATAGCGGACTGGTTCGAAATAGTTTGCTGCCAAACAGACGCTACCCAGTCTGGTAATACTGACTGGAGTTCTATGTTTTGCGTGGATGTCTTTGAATAACTTTCTTTCAATAACCCATCCTGGATGAGGGTGGATAGAACAACTGGCGGAAAATCACCCATCAGATAACGCGGGGGGAAAATATGGACAGCACAACCTCCCAGATCTTCGATTTGACGGATTGTTTTTGTTAATGTCTCGGAATCAGCTGTGTTCAGGATCAATAAATCATTAACTGGACAAGCATAATTATCCATTTCACTATTCCCCGACGGCACATTCCAATCCGGTGATAGCGAATCACGAAGGACAGTGTTTGTGTTCTTATTGACCGCATTACTCGCTGCCTGGATGGGTGAAACAGCGCCGATCAAAAGACTCGTGGTAAGAAGTAAGTATACAAAAAAGTGTTTCAGCGGATTTACCTCTTGAAATAAATCGTTATTCTGTTAAATTCTTTTTTTGAAACCTCTGGTAATAATTATAGAGAAATTTTAGGGAAATTTCCCTTTCAATATTGTTAGATGTTATGCATAATTTGTTAATATTGCAATATATTTTTACCATTTGATCATGTCATTAATAAATCAAGCTCCCCTAAGTTGCCTGTTAATGGACAGCCATAGATTAATTCAGTGTTCTATTCATGACATACTATGGATAGGATTTACACGAGGACCAAGATTGTTTTCATCCAAGGGAGAAGGCTGCGCAGCGTTGTGCGGAGTGCAGCGAATATGCACATATAATATAAAATGACCCGATGCATCTCATAATGCTGGCTTTTAGCGGTATAGCCAAATCTCCACATCATACTATGACGAAACACCTTTTCACAAACGGAAAAAACCCAAGGTTGCTTATGTTGCGGTTGGGAAAGAAAAAGGAAATCTATTCTTTGTTATCTTTTTTAACTAATGCTTCTCTAACCTTGCCAACAAATCGGGCAGTTGACCAATATGATCGAGCTGGTAATAATCCTGCGCCTCTAAAATCTCATCGACCAGGTTTTCGTGAAACCAGGTCGAGGCTTGAGGGATGTAAACAGCCGTCCCCCCTAAGCGCACTACCGGGTAAATGTCGGAACGCAATGAGTTCCCTACCATGACAAACGACTCCGCCGGAATATGGTATTTCTCTAAAATCGTTTGGTATGTAGATATGGTTTTCTCATGGACAATTTCGATCAGGCGAAAGTATTGCCGCAAACCGGAGCGCTGCACTTTGCTTTCCTGCTCACTCGCATCGCCTTTGGTAATCAACATTAATGGATGATATTGCGCTAAGTGATGGATTGTCGCTTGCACATGAGGAAAAAGCTCTACATCAGCAGTTAATACCTGCCGCGCCAGATCGAGTATCGATCTTAATTCCCCGCCGCTAATAGCCCCATTACTTAAGGCAATTGCCGCTTCAATCATCGAGAGCGTAAAACTTTTCATGCCATACCCATAGAGCGCTATATTACGGACTTCTATTTCATCCAGAATAGCTTTCGATTGTTCGGGGGCTTGATACGCGGTCAATAGAGTCGCAAAATCCTCTTTTGCTTTGGAATAACGGCTCTCGTTATGCCACAGGGTATCATCAGCATCGAATGCAATCAATTCAAACATCATATCAATTATACGCGCCATAAATATTAATCTTCTCAATTAACAATATGGAGCGGATTTTACCCTATTTATGATTATAATATAGAGTATATCCCTCTGAATTCATTTTGGGTGTAGCGATGGCACTTGACCGATTTGGCAGAAATTTACATTACCTCCGCATTAGCTTAACCGATCACTGTAATTTACGTTGTGTCTATTGCATGCCGGAAGATATGGTCTTCCAGCCAAATGCAGAATTAATGCAAGACGACGAAGTCATCCTGCTGAGCCGATTGTTTGCCCAGTTAGGTTTCAATAAGATCCGTTTAACCGGTGGCGAGCCTACATTGCGCAAAAACGTGGTGGAATTGGTTCGAGAAATCACCCATATAAATGGGATTGACGCGGTTACCATGACCACTAACGGCATTCTCCTCCCCAAATTGGCAGAAAAACTCGCCAAAGCAGGTTTGAAACGTGTCAATATCAGCCTCGATACGCTCGATGAAAAAAAATTCCAAACGATGACACGCTGGGGAAGCCTAAGCGATGTCTGGGAAGGCATCCGGGCAGCTGAACAGGCTGGATTGACGCCAGTGAAAATCAATGCTGTGGTAGTGCGAAATTACAACGAAGACGATGTGGTTGAACTTGCCCAGTTAACCCTGACTCATCCATGGCAAATTCGTTTCATTGAAATGATGCCCCTTGGTGGAGCAACGGAATTTCAACAACAATTAGTCGTCTCCGCCGATGAAATAGCCAAACGTGTCTCTCAAGCATTTGGCGCATTAGAACCCCTACATAACGGGAAATTGGATGGAGAAGCACGCGTTTACCGCATTAGCGGTGCCATTGGTGAAGTTGGCTTTATCGCCTCGGTCACAAAACCCTTTTGTGCTTTATGTACGCGTGCCCGCCTCACTGCCGATGGACGCCTCCGCCTTTGCCTATTGAGAGAAGGCGAAGTAGATTTACTTACTCCATTACGAGCAGGCGCCAGCCTTGCCGACTTACGCCAGTTAATCATCGATGGATTATGGGAAAAACCATGGGGACATGGTCTCGCTCAACACGAAATTGCAACCAATCGAGTTATGAATCAAATTGGGGGATAACTTAAAGAAAAAGTTCAACCTAATAGTTAAAAGTATCAATGAAGCTTTCAAAAGCAAACCTGCCTGCTTTAGGATTAATCACCTTATCCATCCTTTTTTCTGTTTCCTATACCCAATACCCGCTCTTTTCATCAAATCAAAATACCTATTTCTTGCCCGGCTTTGCTTGTGCAAACATCGGTAACCTCGCTCATGATTGGCTGGCAAACACCCAAGATGCCACACCGCTATTTTCTCTGCTCGTCTGTCATACCCTCAAATGGTTTCATTGGACTGGTATATTCTATCTTTACTACGGATTAATTCAGGCAATTTATTTTATCGCCTTCTATAAATTAATTGCCTACCAAATCAAGCTGACCTCTTTGAGCCATAAAATCCTTGCCATCACTGCCATATTCGTTCTCCATTCTGCGGCAATCCGCTATTTACTCACCCATTCACTTGGCCCAGACTGGGCGTATATCCTGGAAGGCGGACTGGCAAACCAACGGATGTTGGGAAGCGTCTTTCAACCAAGTGTTTTCGGTGTCTTTCTACTTGTATCGGTGTTATTCGCCCTTAATCAGCGCAACGAATTGGCAGTTCTTTGCCTAGCCCTTGCGGCAAGCTTTCATCCCACATACCTGCTGCCCAGTGGACTACTCATCCTATCCTACATCTTCGTGCTTTGGCTTGATAAGGATCAGCGAAAATATCCATTAGATAAACCGTTTATACACCGAATCTTTCACCTCCTCTTCTTATACCTATTATTAATCCTACCAATCCTTCTTTATACCCTTGTCCACTTTGCCTTTGTCCCACCAGAAGTTGCTGAAAAAGCAGCAGCAATTTTGGTGAAAGTTCGCATTCCCCATCACGCCGATATTCATACCTGGTTTAATATCACCAGCCTGGTTCAACTCGCTATTCTCATCTCATCCTTTTTCCTCACCCGCCGGCCGGCATTGCGTGCTATCCTGATCGTGCCATTTCTCTTTGGATTCCTTCTTACCGTGATTCAATTTGTCACCAAAAGCAATCAACTCGCCCTCCTGTTCCCTTGGCGCATTTCCATTGTGCTTATTCCGCTTGCATTAAGTATCTGGATTTCTTGGTTCATCGAGATACTCATCCCCGCTATCCCTTTAGCAAAACTTTCTGTTTCTTCCTATGTGAAACCTCTAATACCAACCTTGAGTCTCATTCTTATTTCAGGAGTGGTGATCATTGGGGTAATCCGGTTTCGATTGGATCTAAAACGCTACAATAGTGCGCCTGAAATCCCCCTTTATCATTATGTCCACGATCATTTGTCTGCGGAGGATGTCTATTTGATCCCTCCCAAAATGGAAAACTTCCGTTTATCGAGTGGCGCTGCAGCTTATGTAGATTTTAAATCCAGTCCGTATCGGGCTGATGAAGTAATAGAGTGGTATCGAAGATTGTCCTTTTCTAATCAATTCTATCAAAAACCAACCTGCAATTCTATACGTTTATTCGAGCAGGAAAACATTACGCACCTAGTACTTCCAAAATTTTCCTCTTTGCACTGTCCTTTTCTCGACCAAGAATTTGAGGATAATTTTTATTATCTTTATAAGTTGAAAAATGACTTCGTGAAATAATTCACAAGTTTTTTATGCCTCCTTTAGATGGATTTTACATCCTCGCAATCAAGGGATTTTAAAATAGGGGTACGAAATTCTTTATTACGAGGAGTAAAATGAAAAAAACTATTCGACTCAAATCTCTTGGTACTATCCAAAACAAATTGCTGGCTGCTTTTCTTGCGTTAACCTTAATTCCCATCATTTTACTGAGTGTAATCGCATTTTCGCAATCCACCAAAGCTTTTGTGGAAAAGACCAACGCACAAAACTTGCAAGCCGCTTATTATGTCTCGCAAGCAACATCCACCTGGTTGAGCGAGCGCAAAGATGACATGGTTACGCTGGCAGGCACAGCCCGTGTCCGTAGCATGGACTCCTCTCAGGCTTCTGAAGCAGTCCAACAATACTATAAACAATGGGGGGTTTATGAAACCTTGTTTGTGGCAAACCTGAAAGGGGATACAATAGCCATCAACGACAATACTCCCCGCAATATATCTGACCGTGCTTATTTTCAACAGGCATCAAAAGGCGAGGTTGTCGCTTCAGAACCCTTGATTTCGAAAGCCTCAGGTAATGTCATCGTCGTCTTTGCTGCCCCTGTCTATCAGGGCAACAAAGTCGTCGGCATCGTCGGCGGCACCGTCCCCACGGATTACATCAAACAGCTCTTGAGCAAGGGCTGGCAGGGGGATAGCGGCGACGCCTATCTGGTCAACAAAGAAGGGTTTTTCATCTCACCTCCCCGATTTGCCGACCAATTGAAGCAGCAGGGATTGATAAAAGAGCGCGCCGAACTGGAATATAAGGTGGATACCATCGCTGTCCAGCAAGCCGCCGCCGGAAATCATGGCACAGGGGAGTATGCGGATTACCGTGGAAAAACCGTTATCGGCGCCTATTATCCTGTCGAAGGCACCTCCTGGAGTGTCATTATTGAACAAGACCGCAATGAAGCACTGGCCACACTCAATAATTTACGCAATATCAGTATTGTCATTACTCTCATCGCCATCATTGTGGTTGTTCTCTTAGGTATCCTGTTTGCTTCTTCTATCGGGAAACCCATCCAACAAATCTCTCACATCGCCGATCAGCTTGCTTTGGGCGATATTGATCAAAATATATCGCTTCAGAGAGGGGATGAGATTGGCAAGTTAGCCGATTCTTTCCGTACACTCATTGGCTATCAACGGCAGATTGCCGAAATTGCCCAGCGCCTGGCACAAAAAGATCTTGCCGTATTCATTTCCCCCCAATCCGAAAAAGATATTCTGGGTCACAGCCTGGTTCAGATGTTGGCTAACCTGAAAGAAACTATCGCTACTATCGCTGAACAAGCCGTTCAGCTCTTAAGTGCCTCCGATCAACTCGCCCTGGCAGCAGATCAATCCGGCCGTGCCACCAACCAGATCACTGCAACCATTCAACAAGTGGCGCGCGGCGCATCGCAGCAAGCCGAATCGATCAACCAAACCGCCTCCTCCGTCGAACAAATGACCCGCGCTATCAATGGCGTGGCTCACGGCGCGCAGGAACAAGCCCAAGCCGTCGGCAAAGCCTCTTCGGTTGTCCACCTACTCACTGCCGCCATTCAACAAGTTACCGGCAACTCTCGAAAGGTCAGCCAGGAATCCTCCGCTGCATCAGAAGCAGCTCAGCAAGGAAAATACACCGTGCAACAAACCATCGAGGGCATGCAAAAGATTAAAGCCCGGGTGGACTTTTCCGCCGAAAAAGTCCAAAATATGGGCGAACGTTCCAACCAAATTGGCGCTATTGTAGAGACCATTGAAGATATCGCTTCCCAGACCAACCTGCTCGCCCTTAACGCTGCTATCGAAGCCGCCCGCGCTGGCGAACATGGCAAAGGTTTTGCCGTCGTCGCCGACGAAGTGCGCAAGCTTGCAGAACGCGCGGCCCAGGCTACCAAGGAAATCTCCTCTTTGATTCAGGATATCCAACAAACCGTAGCAGAAGCGGTAACCGCCATGCAGGAAAGCACCAAAGAAGTGGAACAAGAAGCTGACCGCGCCGGCAACGCCGGCATGGCTCTGGATGCCATCCAAAAGTCCATCCAGGCGGTCGTCGAACAGGCTGAGCAGGCGGCTGCCGCGGCGAAAAACATGGAAAACGCGGCCGGCGAACTGGTAGAAGCCATGGATTCCGTCTCTGCAGTGGTCGAAGAAAACACCGCCGCCACCGAAGAAATGGCCGCCAGCGCCACCCAGGTCAGCCAGGCGATCGAGAATATCGCCAGCGTCAGCGAAGAAAACAGCGCCGCCATTGAAGAAGTCTCTGCATCTTCCGAAGAAATGGCTGCACAAGTCGAAGAAGTCAACGCTGCTGCTCAATCCCTGACAGATATGGCTCGTTCACTCCAAAAAATTGTTGCTGAATTCAAACTCGAAAAAGCTTCTTCCCCTTCTGAAAACGGGCGTAACCGCGAAAAGGTTTTTATCACTGCCAATTAGAAGAAAAAGTTTTCCCACTGTTTCTTAGAAAGGACAGGCGCGCCACCTGTCCTTTTTTTGAATATGTTATACTCCTACTCATGAAATCCTTAGCAGGTTATCAAGAAATGGAACATACCGCCGACTGGGCGCTTAAAGTCTGGGCTCCCACTCTTCCCGAATTATTGATTCAAGCCGCGCGGGGGATGGTTGCTTTGATGGGCATTCAAGTAAAACACACAACCCGCTGTCAGCGTACCTTCACGATTCTGTTTACTGACGAGGAGTCTTTACTGGTTCACTTTTTGAGTGAATTATTGTATTATTTAGAGAGAGATAACCTCGCCTTTGAACGCTTCCGAATCTCCATTAACGAGGCACAAGTGAAAGTAACAGCTTACGGTT
>Ga0078972_1000658_pt2 | contig 93173 bp, 79 predicted proteins | sample YelNatPaOPGAMG01_FD_67568 | JGI IMG/M metagenome (GOLD analysis project Ga0078972, IMG submission 67568) | Hot spring thermophilic microbial communities from Obsidian Pool, Yellowstone National Park, USA - OP-RAMG-01 (SPADES assembly) (version 2) | ecosystem: Environmental > Aquatic > Thermal... | reverse complement strand
GCCAAAACAGGAATCACAGATCGTAGAGAAAACAGAAAATGATGATTGCTGCGGCGGAAATTTAGATTTGAAAAAAGAAAAATTTAATGACCAAAATGTAGTGGTTTTGCCGCGCAGGGTTTTAATAAAATAACTCTGCGGTTTTGTAAAAAATTTTTGTTTTTGCAGGCAGATTTAAAAACAACCATTTCCCCCAGTTTTACTTAATTTAAATCTTATTATTTTTATTCTTTTTTTATTTCGAACACTGGAATTGAATTGATTATTATTTCCTCATTTATCGTCAGAATTAGCATGAAACCCAATATTTACTTTGTTTTGGTTTTATTCTCTGTCGGTATAACAACCGGATATAATCTCAACGCTCAGGATGTGATTCCTGATAAACTCCCACCGCATCCAGGGATATTGTTCAAAAAATCTGATATAAATGGCATCAGGGAAAAGATTTCCACGAATAAATGGGCGGAGAATGAATTCAATAGTCTGAAGAGAAATGCAGATTCATGGTTAACAAGGCAGGTAAGATTGCCCGACAGAGGAGGGCAGTGGTATCATTACTATTCATGTCCGGAGCATGGGGCAAGATTGCGGACTGAATCACCAACCCGTCATGTTTGCCCTGTTGATGGAAAGGTCTTTACCGGTTATCCCTATGACGATGTAGTTATCATGAGTGAACATAACGGCTTTGCAAACGCTCTCAAAACTCTCGGGATTATTTATCAACTAACTGGAGAGAAGAAATACGCTCTGAAGGCAAAAGAGATTCTTCTTGCCTATGCCGAAAAATACCGTAGTTACCCACTCCACAATATCCATGGAGAGCCAAAGATCGGCGGAGGAAAAGTTGGACCTCAAACACTCGATGAATCAACATGGTTGATTACAATGGTCGAGGGTGCTGACTGCATTTGGGAAACGCTGACGCAGGATGAAGTCAGAAAGGTTACCGAAGGTCTATTCATTCCCGCAACGGACGTGATCAGACAGCATAAAATGGGTATTCATAATATCCAATGTTGGAAAAATTCAGCGGTCGGAATGACAGGGCTGTTACTCGGGAACACGGAAATTTTAAAAGAGGCGTTGCATGGGGAGGTAGGATATTTTAATCAGATGAAAAAAGGAGTGATGAAGGATGGCGCATGGTATGAGGGTGCCTGGGGTTATCATTTTTACACCGTTTCTGCCCTGCTACACTTTACGGAAGCATGTCATAACTGCGGAATAAATCTTTACATTGAGGAGTTGAAGAAAATGTTTGATGCGCCAATCTCTATGGCAATGCCTAATCTCGACCTTCCGCCGTTCAACGACTCTGGCACAGTCAATCTGCCATCTATGGCTTCGTTGTATGAAGTCGCTTTTGCTCGATTTAAAGACAACAGATATTGGCTGGTTATTGATTCGGCAGACCGTTCAAATCTGAATGCCCTGCTTTACGGGCAGGAGTTTACTGGGGAAAAGACCGTTTTCCTTATCAATTCCACAAATTATCCGGACTCTGGATACGCAATATTGTCAGCCGGTAAAGGGATTAATTCTACATGGTTTTGCATGGATTACGGACCACACGGTGGGGGTCATGGACATCCGGATAAACTAAGCTTTGTGTTTTATTCAAAAGGCGAGGTTCTTGCGCCTGACCCGGGAACTGCAAATTACGGCGTTCCAATTCAAGCTAACTGGTTCCGGACGTCTATTGCGCATAATACACTCACAGTGGATGAGACATCGCAGCTGCCTGCGCAAGGCAGTTGTCTGGCATTTATTTCTGACCGTGATTTCAGCGCTGTTCTTTCGCATGCTGGCAAAATTTATTCGGATGTGGATTTTTACCGCGCATCCGCATTGTTTGGAGAAGATCTTCTGGTAATTGCCGATACAATAAAATGCAGCAGACAACATATTTTGGATGTTGCATATCACCAGAACGGGGTGTTTATTGAACAGCCAGGGATGACACTTGAAAAACTATCCGATAAACCGGGTTATAACCAGTTGCGTTCAATCCGGACTTTTAAGACTAACGATTTTGTGAAGGTGATGTTTCTGAGTCCCAAAAAGAATAAAGTTACATGGATGCTTGCCGGTGGCAGGGACACACAGATTCTCACCGGCACAGGTGTCGGAAAGCACACCGAAGACCGTGTTCCGGTTGTAATTGCGCGACGTTCTTCCGAAAACACAGCGTTTATTCATGCAGTTTTGTTGGGAGAAGAGCCCGCTAATAATTTTATAACAGCGTATCCGATAGAATATTCAGGCGAAACACAGATTCCACCAGTGGCTGTCAAATTTACGTTGAAAGGAAAAACATTTATACTTATTTCAAATCCGACCGCGACGGATTATAAAATCGGGAACCAGCGAGGCAACCAGCTCCTTGCAGTATTTGTGTTGAATCATAAAGGAGAACCCGAGTTGTTGAGAGATTCAAAATAACGTCTCACAGCAAATTGCAGTGTTAACAGAAAACGATTTTTTCAGGAATTACTTAGTTCCAGATGGTTTTGTAGCAGGCAAATCGACACCCGTTGATGAAGATTTATCTTGTAGGACCTCAGGAGGGGCTTTTGCGTTGAGTTCGGCGATAATCTGGTCTGTTAGGTCGTTTTCACCGTTTGTATAAAGGACAGCAGGCGTGTTATTTGCCGTTTCGCCGGAACTGTCAAGAACAAGCGTGTAACCACCGGCACGGGCTTTGTTATTGATTGCCTCGCGTAATTCTTTGACAATGTTGTCGCGGAGTTTTTGTTCCTCTTCGCTGAGTCTGGAAGAGGCGCTTTTTATAAATTGTTCCATGGTTACTTCTATCTGGCGGATTTCGATGAGTTTATCCTCAGCGGCTTTCTTTCTCTTCTCGCGTTCTTCGGCAGAAACAGCTTGGTCGTTGGCGCTTTCGAGCAATTTTTTATATTCTTCGGAAGCCTTTTTATGTTGGTCTTCGATTGCCTTTTGTTCACGAAGCATGTCAGAACGCAATTCTTTTAATCTTGCGTTTGCCTGTTTGGTTTTCCAGTAGTTTTCGAAGACCTTTTTCAGGTCAACAAATCCAATTTTCTGCGCCTGCGCTGCCCGGGCAGGAACAGAAACAATCATCATCGCAGTTAGTATTGCCGCAATAGTCGTTAATCTAAACATATTATCTAACCTTTTTAAAATTCGCGTGAATAACCTACACCAAATTGGAATTTTCCGCTACTTTTATTATAAGAATCGTAGTGGATGGGGACTGCAAAATCGAAACGAAGCGGTCCAATTGGAAGGTTCAGGCGGACGCCAACCCCCCAGTCATCATACATGAATTCCCCGTTTGGTTCTTTGTTAAAACTGAATGCATCGCGATATACATTACCTGCATCGTAAAATGCAGCCAATCGCACACGTTCAATAACAGGTATGGAATATTCGAAAGAGCTGAACCAGTATGTATTACCGCCGATTGGTTCGCCTGTGTTATCGCGTGGTCCAACATCGCGGTAATCAAAGCCTCTTAATGAATAGAGACCGCCAAGGAAGAACCTATCAAAGAGAGGAACACGTTTTGAACTTCCGTAACTATCAACAGAACCAATCCTTCCGGAGAGTTCGATTATATGTCCTTCGGCGAAGCCCTTGAAGTATTTAACACCGCGCAGTTCCAGTTTGTAATAATCTGTATCACCGCCAAAAGGACCACCTGCGACTTCATTGTTGAATTCAACCCTGTGACCATTTGTTGGGAATAGTGTGCTGTTGCGGGTATCATAGGCAATTGAAGTACCAACCTTTGAAACGAGACGATAACCGGCTTCGTCCTTAATAATCTGCGATGCATTATCGCTGACATTGACAATGCCGACGCGCTCGAGGGTATATGAGACTGAACCAATCCAAAAGTCGCTTCCAAACAACGCGCGTGTGAGACTCAAACGACCGCCGGTTCTGCGTTCATCGTAAAGTTCATTTACGCTGACGAAGTCCAATCGGCGGTGATAGAGGTCAACGCCAAGGGCGAGTTTTCTTTCAAGGAACCATGGTTCGACAAATGAAATCTGATAGTCCTGACGCACTGTACCGATTGCGGTGCGGAGACGGAATTTCTGACCACCACCTTCGAAGCGTGGCGGTTTGAAGAGGTCAAAATTGCCCTGACTAACTTCAATGAAACCGACAACCTGATCTATTGAACTTAACCCTGCACCGAGAATAAAGTTGCCCGTATTCTTTTCTTCGACAGCCACAACAAGGTTCTTCCTGTTTTTAATATCTGTGGGTTCAGGTCGAGTCTCTACCTTCTCAAAGTAATTCAATCCCTCAAGACGCTGTTTACTTCTTTTGACGCGAACGGTATCAAAGACTTCGCCGGGGGCTACGGCAAGTTCGCGACGTATCACTTTGTCCTTGGTCTTTGTGTTTCCACGGATTTCTATTTTCTCGATATAGGATTTTTCACCTTCTTCAAGTTGGTAAATCAAATCCATTGTGCCTGTTTCGATATTAGGCGATTTTAGCGGGATGACCGTTAAATCCACATAACCTTCTGCACCATAAAGGTCTTTAATGTTTTCAACATCTTTGTTTAGTCCTTTTGGACTGAAGGTTTTGCCAGGTCCCATTTCCAGTCTTTGCATAATCTGATTTGTATTAAAGACTGTATTTCCTTTGAACCCGATACTTCCGACCTGATATTTTTTACCTTCTGAAATATAGAACCTGACGACTACTGTGTTCGGACCTGTGGTATCAATTTTAACATCTTTGATTTCAAAATCTATATAGCCCTCATTTTTATAGAAATCGGTCAGACGGTCTTTGTCGTCTTCAAGAACATCCTCTTTTAGCCTGCCGCTCCCGGTAAGAAATGATAAGAACCAGCGTTTGCGGGTTTTTACAACCTTTCGGAGTTTTTTCTGGTCAAAGGCTTGAGCCCCGATAAATTCGACCTTTTCAATCTTCGTTTTTGGGGCTTCATTGATTTCAAATGTCGCAGTGCCGCGTCCGGATTGTTCATCAACACTTGTAACATATTTTACCTTTGTTCCATAGTAGCCGGATTTTTCATACATTTTCTGAATTTCCATTGCGTCTGTGAAAAGTTTCTTTTCGTCCAGAGGTTGCCCGACTTTTGAACTTACTTTTGATAATAATTTCTTTTCCTTGAACTTCTTGTTTCCTGTGAACCGTATCTGGGTCAAAAGAGGTTTTCCCTGTAATTGATATACAAGGACAACACCACCCGGTTCAACCCTCTGATTAACCTGAATATTCGAAAAGAATCCAGTGGCATAGAGGTTTCGAATATCATCGTCAATGCTTATCTGACTCAATGGTTCGCCTTCCTTAACCCTTATATGCGAGCGAATGAGCGTGTCGCTTGCTGCAGGGGGGCCAATATGGACAATCTCTATTTTCAGCACCTTCGGAGCGGTAACTGTCTGGGCAATGAGTGATGTTGTGATAAATAAGAAAACAAGAGCAGATAATATGCACCCTGACCTTACCAATTTTCTTTTCAAGTCCTGTCTCATAAATTTTTAAGTGTTTTCCGGGATATCTTCCGGCGCTACTCTTGATAGACTCTCAAATCTTGTGAATTCTTTCAAGAAAATAAGACTAATTTCTCCTGTTGGACCGTTTCTTTGTTTAGCAATATGGAGTTTTACAATTGGGGCTTTCTGGTCTGTCTGCGGTTCTTCGTTGTTTTTCTCTTTATCGCCGGATTTTTCATCCGGTCTGTATAACAGACCGACGACGTCTGCGTCCTGTTCAATTGCGCCGGACTCGCGAAGGTCTGAAAGTCGTGGTGGTCTGTTTTTATCTTTTTCGACATCGCGGTTTAACTGGCTTAGGACAATTACCGGAACGTTAAGTTCCTTTGCAAGCGCCTTTATTCCCCGGGAAATTTCGGCAATTTCCTGTTGTCTACTTTCTTTTGCGCGCCATGAGGTCGAATGGAGCAATTGAAGATAGTCTATAACGAACAATTTAATCCCATATTGTTGAGCCATCCGACGCGCCTTTGCGCGGAGTTCGAGGATAGACATGTTTGATGTATCGTCGATAATCAGCACACTCGATGCAAGTTTGTTCCCCGCGTTAAGAATTTTTGGAAAGTCGCGGTCAGCAATAAACCCTTCACGAATAGCTTTCAGATTTATCTTTGCGCGTGAACATAACATGCGAAGCACAAGCGATGGCGCCGTCATTTCGAGGCTGAATACCCCGACTGGTTGTCTGAGGTCAATAGCAACGTGTTCAACAATATTCATCGCCAGCGATGTTTTACCTACGCTTGGGCGTGCGGCAATTACAATCATATCGCCGGGCTGAAGACCTAATGTCAGTTTATCGAGGTCGGGGAATCCTGTCGAAAGTCCGCTCAACATTCCCTGGTTCTGGTGGTAATTTTCGATTTGCTCGATTGCCTGACGAACCAGGTCTTTTATTGTGTTTGCGGTTTCCTCCACGCGTTCCTCACTTACCTGCAAAATGCGGGTCTCAACCTTATCCAGCAACTCATCTACATCGCCGCTGTAGTCGTAAATATTCGAGACAACTTCTGCGCAGGTGTGGAGCATTTTGCGCAGAAGGTATTTTTCGCGAACGATTGAAAGGTAGTAATCGAGGTTTGCCGCCGAAGGTGTGGCGTCAATCAGCGATGTTATATAGCCAAGCCCGCCGCATGAATCGAGCAGCTGCCTGTCTTTCAGTAGGTTTGCCACAGTTATAAGGTCGATTGGCTCCTTTTTGTCATACATTTCGACGAGGATTTTATACAAAATCTGATGGCGCGGGTCATAAAAGGCGTCGGCATTATTTTTGATTCTCTGGATGCACAATCCCATTGACTCGTTCGGGTCAATGAGAATGCATCCAAGCACTCCCTGTTCGGCTTCGACTGAATGAGGCGGCAATCTGTCTTCACGAAAAGGCAAAGGTTGACGACGCGGAGTAAATTTTAAATCCGCTTCGTATTTTTCTACAACCCCGAGTGTAAGAACACGGCACCATTTGGGACATTTCCATTTGAAAAGGTAAGGCAGAAACTTAAAGATTTGAGGCGTAAGCAGTTTCCCGTTAAGCGGTTTGAAAGCCTCGTTGTAATCCGGTAAAGCAAGCAGAAATCCAACAGGTTCATCGCTTGCAAACGCAAGCCAGACAAGTCCTTCTGCAAAAAGCGGTTTAAGCCGTTTTGCCATGTAGTTTATCTCTGCGTCTGTCATCGGGACAAACCCCCAGTTTTTCTCCCACGCAGCATTGTAAACCCTCTTAACCATTTCAAGGTCTGTATTTAGTGTTGCCCGACGGACAGGGGCAAGGCGAATATCCGGATTCCTTTTTCTGACCTTTTCCGCAATGGCTTCAATCCTATCCAACGGACACTTTGAAACATCCACCGCGTATGCAAGTAAATCCCGCGCTTTTGAAAAGCCTGCCGATTCAATTTGTCCGATATAATAACGAGGATTGTAGGTCATCATGAACACAGGCGGGGAGTCAAATCCTTCTATAAGAAGACCGCATTCGTCATTCGTGGTAGGATTCATCGGGCCACGCAAAATTTTTGCATGATTTTCCTTTGCCCATGCTGAAACTGTTTCAAAAAGTCCGGCGCTGATTTCCATGTCGTCCACACATTCGTAAAAGCCGAAGAATGCAGCGTCATCTTGATGCACTTGCTGGTGAAGGCGATCTATTATTCCTGCAATGCGGCCAACTGGCTGTCCATCCACAGTGGCAATCCATAGTTGCATGCGCGCATGTTCGAACAGCGGGTTTTCAGGCAAAAACACCTTTACAGCATCCATCAGCAACGGCGCAACCCAATTGGGATCGTTTTCATAGATTTTATAACTTACTTTAAGAAAACGGAGCGCATCTTTTTTTGTTAATTCAAGCGGAATAATTTTTATTTTTCCTGCCACTGTATCAATTAAAGTTTTGGATATGTATCAGAACAAGGTATAAATGAACGGTGCTGCGCCAGTAGAACCGAGTATCAAGATGATGCCGAATCCGAGAAGCATAAATATAAGCGGGATCATCCAGTATTTTTTATTGTGTTTGAGCATATCAAGGAATTCTTCAACCAACGACATATTCTGGTTTTCATCCGCCAGTTTTTCAAAATCGTTCTTAGGCTTCTCGTTTGTCATCAATTTATATTAAATGCCGAAATCAACTAATTTTTCAAGTAAAAATAAACGGCAAAATCTGTTTCTGCATGATACTCCGCCTTAAATTTTCCTAATAGCAACGGGAGATTATTTCTTGAAATAATTTTATGCCTCTGTCTTCGGGTGCGGAGCAATTTAGAATATTTTTCAGCTTTATTGAAAAGAACAAAAATATGGGTTATTAATTTACACAATTATTAAATGAAAAGCAGGATTTTGAACACGGAATTTATCCCTGCAAGGGGAAAAGACGTCAAGGGAACGGTGATTGCCCTACATGGTCTCGGGGATTGCAAGGAAAGTTACAGATGGCTTCCCGATGCCATTGGTTTACCGTCGCTGAATTACATTCTCGTTGACGCGCCTGACAGGTATTTTGACGGGTATTCATGGTTCAACATTGACGATGCCCTTGAAGACCCGGTAACAATTGCCCGGAGCCGCGAGCTTTTGTTCAAGTTCCTCGATGAACTAAACAACAATGGTTTTCCAACCGAAAGGATTGTACTATTTGGTTTCTCGCAGGGGTGTCTTATGTCGTGGGAAGTAGGGATTCGTTATCCGAAAACACTCGCTGGTATAATTGGTGTAAGCGGTTGGGCATCAATGAAAAGTGGAACGCTGGATTGTGTGAACAAAGTTTCGCTGACACAGCGGTTTCTGATAACACACGGAATTTATGACCCTCTTTTACCGGTCGAAAAAGTCCGCCGTCAGATTCAGGAGTTGAAGCAAAAAGGCTTGAAGATTGAATATCATGAGTTGCCAAAAGATCATACAATTCTGGGCGAAGTCGAAATACCTCTATATAGGTCGTTCATAGAAAAAGTCCTGATACACGAGCCTGTTTTATGCCAGTAATATTTGTGGCGAGTGCAAATAAGCATAAGATAAAAGAGTTCAGGGAGATACTCGGAGATAGGTTTTCCATTCTGGATGCAACATCATTGACTTCTGTCCCGGAAATCATTGAAGATGGAAAAACTTTTCACGAAAATGCAGGAAAAAAGGCAATTGGATTTGCCCTTCATGTGTTAAAACTCCACTGCAGCGGACATTTTAGACTTCCTGGTTTTCCGGTTTATTTCACTGCCGACGATTCTGGGTTGGAAGTGGATGCATTAAACGGCGCTCCGGGAGTGATATCGGCAAGATTTGCGGCGTCTCAAAATAAGGAATCCAGAGATACCGATAACAATGCCAAATTACTTTCATTGATGAAAGATGTGCCAATTGAGAAACGAACTGCGCGGTTTAAATGCGTAATTGCCGTGCTAAAAATAAAAGAATCTGATATTCAGAGCATTCAAGGGATTCGTCCGGGGGATGATTTGTTTTCAAAACTTGTATTTTTCGAAGGTGTATGCGAGGGAAGAATCGGGTTTGAACCAAGGGGAGATAAAGGTTTCGGTTACGACCCTTTGTTTTATCCTGCTGGATACGATAAAACTTTTGCCGAACTTGGCAAAGAAATTAAGTGCAAAATAAGCCATCGGGCACGCGCATTACAAGCGTTTGCCCGATGGATTACAGAACAAAACGTCTGATAAATCAGACTGAAAGACCTTAAGTCATTTCCGTGCCAGCCGAATTTTGCTAAAAGACAAAATCGTGTGGATTAATCGAGTTTCTTAAGCCGGATGTTGCGGAACTGAACCTTAAGACCTGCTTCTTTTGCCTGATGAACCTGCAAAGCGATAAATCCCTTTGGCGTCATTGAATCTTTAAGGTCAGCTGCCGGAACACCGTTAATCCATGTTTTGATTGAATCGCCTTTTGCTTCAACGCGGATTTTATTCCACTCGTTTTGTTTAAATGCCTTGCTTGCCTCGGGATTGTTCTTCAAATCGTAAAGCCAACCGCGTCTGCCTTCATCGTAAATACCGCCTGTCCATGCCCGGGGACTTGGGTCAATTTCGACCTGATATCCATGCACCCGGTTTGCCGGTATTTTAATCTCCTTACCTTTCCACTGAACAACTGTCGGTTTATCAAAACATTGGCTTCGAATCTGAACGCCAGAATTAAGTTTCGGGTCAACTTTGAATTCGAGTTCAAGGATAAAATCGCCAAACTCCTGCTCAGTGCAAAGGAAACTGTTGGGCGTATTTAAAACAGTTTCACCAACGATTGCTCCATCGGCTACGTAGTATTTTGCCTTTCCGCCTCGCTGAATCCACCCTTTTAGGGTTTTTCCATCGAAAAGGTCAATCCAACCCTCGTCGGCGGAATAGACATTATTTAATATGCCAAGAACAATAATTAAACCGGATATCTGAATGAATCTTTTCATACTCTTATTTATAAATTTTTGACTTAAAATTTCCACTTTTTATTCAAAAATTTCATTTTTTCTAAATTGAGAAGTCGAATTCTTATTTTTGGAAAATGTAATCTATTTAAATTCAATGACTTATAAAAATTATCTCTAAATCTGCCATCACGGGACAGTTCTTGCTTTTAAAGGATTTAGCAATTATGAGAAAGGCGATATTTATAGAACGTGATGGTATCCTGAATCACTGCAAGATAGAGAATGGAATGCAGATACAACCGGCATTTGCAGTGGATTTCAGAATTAAAACTGAGGCAGTCGAACCACTGATGCGTTTAAAAGACGCCGGATTTCTCATCATTGTCATTACAAATCAACCCGGGATATCGCGCGGTTATGTTTTTTGGCAGGAGCTGGAGTTGATGCATAAGAGGCTTAAAGAGAGTTTTCCAATCGATGATATTTATGTGTGCCCACATGATGAAACTGACGAGTGCGGATGTATGAAACCAAAGCCCGGTCTGTTTATTGACGCAATTTATAAATGGAAAATTCTGTTAAGGGACTCTTTTGTGATTAGCGATAAGTGGCAGGACGCCAATGTAGCTCGGGCTTTGGGAATAACTTCGGTTATGATTAACTCGCCTTTTCTCCATAATTGCCGTCATGACTTCCTTGTTAATAATCTTAAAGAAGCAGTTGATAAGGTTTTATATCTAAAAGAACACAAAAAGAGATACAGACTTGTCTCTTATGATAACTGTGAAAACCGGATAAGATTTACCATTGGCGATGCATGAATTGGAATTATTTTAAAATAAAATGGTACCCCTACCCTGAATCGAACAGGGATCCGCGGTTTAGGAAAGGATATTCTTCCTGAATTGTGATTGTTGTCCCTGTGCCTCCCGGAACATAAGATGTCGTACGGAAGAAAAATGGTGTATCTGTGCCAACTTTTATCAACGCAGGCTGGTTATTCAAAGTCCTGACTTTCGGCTGTGAAACAATTTTAATATCGCCTTCTTCCTTAAGCGCATCAATAATCACCATTGCATCGAGCGACTTTTCCGATGAAGTGAAAATACCCGTAATTGCACTATTTTTGGGCTGATCACCCCCGATTGGAGAAGTAACTTTTGTGGCGCCTGAGATATCAAACTGACGACTTGCTCTTCTTATGACATTTGACCAGTTAATCCCGAGCTGGCTCTGGTCATTAAGAATTACCTCACATATTTTTGCTTCAATTTCCACCTGTCTGTGTATAACTTCAGTCAGATTAGAAATAAATGATTCGATATTTCTGACATTAGGCGCCTTGTCTGTAACCTGAATAATTCCCGCTGTTTTGTTTATAGCAATTTTCCCCTTTTCGCTAAGCATTTGTTTAAGTTGATCTTCGAGTTCTTTCCAGAAGTCGATTTGATCTTGTTGGTAAAGAGCGACAGCAGAACCGCCTCCGCCTGTTCCGCCACCTGTTCCACCACCTCCGAAACCACCACCGCCAAAGCCGCCTCCGCCAAAGCCGCCGCCTCCGAAACCACCGCCGCCAAAGCCGCCTCCGCCAAAGCCGCCGCCTCCGCCGCCAAATCCGCCACCACCGGATGTCCCTGAACCACTGCTTGAGAGGGTTACCATATTGATGCCCATCCCGTTCCGTATAAGCCGGAGGTAATCAATTGTGAACGTTTTTGTTTCTGTGCTTTTAACTCTGATAAAGTTGCCGTCAATTTTCCATGAGTATCCGTAGGCATCGAGGATAGCCGCCATAGCCTTGTCGAGAGGCAGATTTCTGATATCAACAGTTACTTCGCCTGTGATGTCGAGGTCAGGAATGATGTTGAGGTCATAAGTCCGTGCGAACATAGCAAGCGCTTGTTTAATTTCAAGATTCTCAGCTCGGAAAGAATATAATGGTTCACTATTAGTTGACGTAATAACGGGTTTAGCCGTAACAACTTCATTGGTCTGCCTTATGTTTTGGGCAGCAATGGTAAACGTCAGACCAAGTGTCAATATTATTATTAATAAAGGTTTAGATAAGTTACCTTTCATAACTGTTTGGTTTTTTATTTTATTTCTTTTTAAATCCGGTTTCATATTAAAGTCTATTGTTTTTTTGGTTTTTGAGTATCTTTTGGTTTTTCAGTCGCTCCGAAATTCACCCGCCGTTTGACCCCGAAGCCGCTCAGGATTACATAATCGCGTTCAATTGATTCAACCTTGTAACCGGCTATTGTTTCACCTTCCTGAACGACCCGATTGTTTATGACAGCGAGTTTTTTATCTTTTTCAAAAAGAATTCCTGTCAATTCAAGCGGTTGGTCTGGTGGAACTTCTGTTATCACATTATTGGTTGATGAATCTCCGGAATCAGGTGGTTTAACCCTCTGAAACGGATTTCTTGCGGGCTGCAAAATCCATTGAATTGACTCAACTTCAATTGGTTGGTCGGGTAGGATAACCGGTTCTGGTTTTTCAATAATGTTTGTTACTGTTTTTGTAACTTTTGCAATCACATTTGTCGGTGTTGCTGGAACCACAGCCTGTGTTTGTTTTACCTTTTCAAACAACCCAAGCACCGGTTTTTTGAAAACTATAATTAATGCCACCAGAACCAGCAAACCAACAACGTATGGGTTATCTAATAATTTTCTCATGGCGCGTTTGTATAATACCAGACCTGCAATCCAATTATTGCATAATTTAAATTAGTGCCGTCACCGATGGCTTTAAGTTCAATATTATCAATTCTCTTAAATTGGTTAGTAGAAATTTCGTGCAGAAACATTAATAATCTTTCGTGCGGCGGTATGAACATTTCTCCTTTGGATGGTTTTAACTCGACCTCATACAAAAGTTGCTGTATTTCAGTTTTTGGGGTTTTGAAAATCCGATTAGTTATAAGTTTTTCCGACATATCCAGACCATGCATCGCAGCCCGTTTCTGGAAATACTCCTGCCAGAGTTTTAGATGTTCCTGATTTGTAAATACTAACTCCAGGGTGCGAAGATATCCCGGTTCTGTCTCTTTAAGGAGTTGTTCCGGATATTGAGCCTTCAAAGTTTGGATTTCATCCTGCAGCGCATATACAGATTGAATCTTTTTCTGATAAACTTCGATAAGCGGATATCGTTTAAAGGTGCTCCAGTAAGCCACACCGAGGGATGCCAATAGTAGCAGTAGCAGCGCCACACGCGCTGTAAGATGCCTTGCAACAGATTTAGGAATTCTTGGTAAAAAGACCCTCATTTCATGACCCCCTCAATCCAGAAGATTGATTTTTCCTGTGGTTTTACCTTTTCAAGAAACGGCGGTATTTCCTGAGTTGTTTTTACATTATTTGTCAATTCATCACCAATCATTCCAATCCCCGTCTGGCGTCTTATCCCGATAGCGGATGCTATTTCTTTAGGATTATCACTTACTTCGGTTGGTTTGGATGGCTCATTAGAAGCTGGTTTTGCAGAAGCAATCTGAGTTTTACCTGTTACCTTAAAGTGGAATGGACTTTTTTCAAGCCTGTTTTGGAGCATTTGCAGTCCATTAGCAAGGGCGACTTCAATTGGTTTATTCCCAACCGGCTGGACAACTCCACTGATTCTAACCTTCCACACGCCATTAGTCCAATATATCTGAACTTCTTTAAGGACTAAATCTTCGGGCAGAACATCGCTTAAGTAACCAAAAAACCAGCCCGGCACAGGATGCATTGGGTTATCTGTTACAATTCTGATTAATTCTTTTCTATGTTCGAGTTCAGTTTTTCTTGACAGAATTTCTTTTTGGGATTCCTGCAATTGGGTCTGAAGTGGCTGGAGACTCGCAAGGACTTTTATTCTATGACGGATTTCCTTCTCCACAAAGCCAATCCACACCATAATGCCGGCAATAATTATCGCAGACACAAAACCGACCATTTTTATAAAAAGCCGGGTCTGCGGTTCCTTACGCCAATCTGGTGTTACAAGGTTTTCCGTTGTCTCTTCTGGCAACTTTAATGATTCCTTTAACCAGTCTTCTATAGTTGCCGGGTATTTGCGGACTTCGACAGGTAATCCGCAGATATCACTTAACGGTTTTGTCCACTGATCTGCCTGGTCGCCGTAAATAAAAATCCTGGTTGCTACCGCGCCAAACTGTTGTTTGACAAACAGGATTGACCGCATTATTTCTGTCCCTAAATATTCAAGATTAGTCCGCCATGTGCTGTAAATAGTTCTGGCAAAATAAATTTGCCCATCTTTTCTGCCTATTAACAGTGCGGTTGTTCCTTCCATTTCCACAACAAGCGCGACGGCTTCTTCAGAGGTTATCTGCAGTGTAGGTAGTTGAAGTCTCATTGTAGCATGCAGAGAAAACATCCGTGAAAGATGGAAACCGAGCTCCCTGCATGTAATAACAAGATTTTCCAGAAACGGACGCGGATAAATATTAACCAAAACTGCTTCAGATGTCCGGGTAGGAAGTGTTTTCCAGAAACTATATGCCAGTGGTTGTTCGAAAGTTTTAAGTTGGTTTGCTTTCCGTTCGATATAATATTCAAGGTCAGCGCCTCTGACCGGGGGGACTTCGATGATATGATGACTCAGTTTTCTTGTCCCGATTAAAATAAGCACCTTTTCCCCTTCATAGCCGGTTTGGTTAACCGCCTCTGCCAAAACTGTTTTAAAATTGCTTTCATCATTAACTGGTTCGGGACAAATCCATACCGACTTAACCTCCCCTTTAACAAAGTTCAGGGCTATAAACTTGCCATTCTGCCAGCTTATTGCCAATATTCTTTTATCCATCAAATTTAATTAGTAAATATTAGTGAATATAATCGTTTGCTACAAGGTTTTTTGAATCAGTTTTTACCTATAAGACCGCTTATCATAGTATCAAGATTATTTAAAGCAGTTTGAAGCGCCTGGTACTGGGGTGAATTTCTTCCGGGGAAACCGGCATTAGCCCAGTTTATATACGCGGTCATATATGCCATAATTGCATCAATTACTTTTTGCGGCGTTGCGCTATTTCGTGCGCTCGGGTAAATGCTTGCGGTACTAAAGAAGTCAGCGCAATTCTGAAAATCTCTGCCTGTGATTTGCGCGCCTAAAAATGGTTGACCACCCCAACTGGTTGAAAGGTAGAACGAAGTATCACTCTCGATTACCTGTCTTAAGTCAAGTAACCCATTTGTGCTATATAGATAAACAATGGAATTATTAATGTAATAGGTGCTGAATGTTGAGGACGTCATGTTTGTCTTATCTACGCCGGAAATGTCATAATTTGTAGCAACACCGAAGGACATACTGGCAACGTTTGCACTTTTATTAAAAGTTACGCGTTTAAATAATGGCTCGAGATTTATCCGCTGGATTTTTAGCAAGTCTCCATACCTGTATCCCCGCCAATTACTCCATATTGAAGGAACCTGTCCATCCGGTGTATTCCAGATAGTATTGAAATCATTGGAAGAAATTGAATTTCCGCTCGAAACAGGCAGCGTGTCAAAGAGACTTGAAATTATCATAATCCGAGCGTTTAGCGGCCTATTAGTTGATCCAGACACCGTTTGTTTGTATGGCAGGGAGGAATTGGCAATTCTTAAACCCGGATCTATCAGAAAGACCCTTGAAATTCTTCTGTCGTTTGTAATCACAGAGCCTTTATCCCATCCCATCTGAACTGCAATGACATCGGCTATATTCGTGTGTGAAGGTATGTACCAGTTTCTTTTTATGTATAACTTAAGCGCTTCCGACATATTTTTTAATGTCTGCGCTTCAGCATTTGCTGCCGCAATATCAACTCTTTTGACCATGTTTGGCAACAATACTGCCGCCGCAATAGCAATTATTGCAAGAACACCTATAACTTCAATCAGCGAGAACGCTTTTATATGCAGTTTCTTATTCATCAAGTGTTCACTTCTATTGCAAATTAAAATTTTCATATTCGTAGCTTAGCAAGTTAAGTTAGTTTCCTTTTCCATGGTCACCGATTAGATAATGGGCTGTTTCAGATAAAAGATTCTGATAATCTTCCAGCTGTTCGTACGCCGGATATTGTTGCGGAGAACCCTGATCCCTTCTGAAGTTCTCCCCAGACCAGACTGTATATGCCCGGGCGTATTCACAGAAAAATTCGAGGATATTTATCTGTTTAGCACCCCAGAGCGCTCCGCTATATCTCGGTGCGCTTAAAAACAGATTTGCAAGTTGCTGAAATTGGGCATTTGCCTTGTCCCTGCCATCTAAGACCTGTCCCCTCCATGCCCCTGATTCATACACAAAACTATAATCATCAGTTAATACGGAATTCGATACTTTTACGCCGTTGGTATCATAAAAGCCAAATAGTGTGTCGGCAAAGAAAAATCCTGAAAAACCTTCCCTTGTTGGTGGAATTGCAATTGGTGGTGAGTCATCTATAGAAATCAATACCTGTTGGTTTGTGGTGAGGTTGTTAATTATTACAAATTTGAACAATGAAGAGAGTTCAATCCTCTTAATATTTAAGGATTCGGGTTTTCCTCTCCAGTTGTTTTGCCAGACGGTAGGCACATTACCGTCAGGGGTGTTCCAGATAGCGTTAAAATTCGCAGAAACTCCGCTCTGTTCGGGTAGTGGTTCGCTCAGGCTCGATATAATCATGACTCTGAGGTTTTGAGGAAGTGCAGATCCGTTTGTGGTCTGATAATATGGAAGCGGAGTAAGATTTGGACCTATCCGTAATTGTGGATCAATTAAAAATATGCGGGGAATTTTAAAAACTTGTGAGACTTGATCCTGCGGAATTGCAAGCTCTTCAGATAATACCTGAACCCACCCTGTATGATCAGGGATGCGGCGATTTCTCATACAATTATTTTTGAATGCAATCTCGAAAGCATTCAACAGTTCCTTTTCATCTCTTATAAACTTTTCGGCAGTTCTTTTAAAGAGGTTGGGCAATAGCATTGTCAGTATAACCGTAACAATTGCAATTACGCCGATAAATTCAATAAGCGTAAAGCAATTCTTCTTAATTTTTTTAGAAAAAATTACCATATTAATACCATATTAAGTTTCCAGCCTCAGTCTGAATTCTTCCCTGTGCCCTGTTTGCAAGATCAAGAAGAGCCTGATATTCTATTAGTTGTTCCATGTTTAAACTTCCATAATTAGTAAAATTATCCAATGCCCACCTCGAGTAAAGATACATGAAATAGTACAAGTCATTAACCAGATATTCCTGAGAGGTGCCAAATTTGGCGTTGGGATTTGTTATTGCAGTTAAAAATTGATTGACAGTTTGAGCAATGGAATTCTGCTGTCCTTGATCCGAATAAGGGTCTTTTGCATCCTCAGGGTCAGTAGTCCAATAACGTCCGTTAAAAATATATACTATATCATCAAACAACGGTTCTCTATGAAACAAGTTTGTCCCACCGATAGAATATAGGCCTATATCCGTGCCATAAAAATAAAACCGATGGCTATTTGTTACGGGAAAAGGCGGACTGCCGTCAATCGAAATCCATGCGTATGTTCCGTAAGTTACCTGAATGGACAATCTTCGAAACAATGAGGTTAATTCAAGTCTCTGGATTTTTAAATTTTCCCCTTTATTATTCCACGATGATGGCCAACCGGGCGGAACTGCTCGGTCAGGTGTATCCCAAACCTGTTGAAATTTTACCGGGTCACTGGCGATATCCGCCGGAATTGCCGGATTATTGGTGTTGAGGGATAGATTTGATAAAAACATTATACGGGCGTTTATCGGAAGAGCAGTTCCGTTAGTTGATTGAGTATATGGCAAACTACCACTACCGATATTAATCTGTGGGTCAACAACCATTATCCGCCTTGACTTGTGAATTTCTGACGGGGGTTTTTGAAGCGCCTCTGATAAAAACTCAGCCCAGTTGTTTGCGGAAGGTATTGCCCTTTTTCTTAATATTTCTGCTTTTAAGGTTTCTGCAATGGTATAAAGGTCATTTCCTTCCGCAGTTCTTTTGGATTCCACAATTCTTTTAATTATAGCAGGGGTTATCGTCCCCACTAAGATAACTATAACTGCAAGAATTCCTATGAGTTCCATCAAAGTCAATCCCCTTCGCCATTGCCTAAATCCTCCAGTCAGATTTAAGTTGTTTTGAATTATCAATGGTTGTTTTATGTAGAGGCGCATCTGTTATAATAACATTTTATTCATTAATTAAGACTTATTTTTTTATAAATCAATTTAATAAAAAATTCAAGCCAAAAATAAAAAACCCTGTCCTTTTTATGGACAGGGTTTTATCTTAAATTCAGACTTTCAGGTTATTTCTTGAATTTGCGAATGTATTCAACGAGGGCTTTAATCTCGGCATCCGAGAGTTCATCAGCAAAGCCTTTCATCAAAGTTTTGTCGCCTTCTTTTGCACCCTCTTTAATAATTTTAATCATCTCTTCGTCTTTGAGTTTTTCCTGCACTTTAGGGTCAGTATAGTCTTTAACTTTTAGTTTTTGCCCCATTTTTGTTTTTCCTGCACCATCGCTGCCATGGCATTTGGCGCAGTGGTTTTCCCAGTTCTCTTTGGCATCAGCCGCTGACGCAACCGCAATACCAACCCCGATTGATACCAGCGTTAACAATATTTTTTTCATAGTCATTACCTCTTATTTTTTAGTTTATTTATGGTTAATTTACTTAACTTACCATTCTAAAACTTTAGACGTAAATTGTAAAATATTATTCAAAAATATATTTATACTTAATTTTTTTGTCAAAATCTCATCTGAATAGTCGAGAATACCATGTGAGCGCTGTAATCGTTATTTTTACCTGTGAGTGCGTCGGTATAATCGTAGTAGCCATATTTGATATTCCAGCGGAGCCGGCTCGAGAACCTGTAAACTATACCTGCTGTTACACTGTGTTCCTTCGCATTTGAACCGAGCGGCAATCCCCAAATAGCATTATTCTGACCATTGTCTGCCCTGTAATATGAATATGAGGTTTCAAGGTCAGCCTTTTCGGTCAGGGCATAACCTGCTGAAATGGTCGTGTTCCAGTAATTATTTCTGGCGTCGAGGACAAGTCCGTAAACGGCACCTGTTAATGTGTCGGCAAGTGTATCAGTTTTGTCCATACTATAACTGACACTGCCCTGTAACCAGAGGCGGTTAAATGGCGACCAGGTTACACTTCCGCTCAAGATATGACTTGTTATTTCAGCGGTTTGCATATTGCCGAGACTGTCAAAGGCGCGATTGTCAATTGTTGAGTATTGGAAATCGTAACGCCCGACAAGGGTAAGGTTATTTAATGGACGCCATGTAAGGCGGAGGTTGACGTCGTCCGTGTCGAATTCCTGTCTTGCAAAATAATTCGGATAAAGGTTTATCGGCAATAATGGCGGAATATAATTGTTCCGTTCGTATTTGTTCACGCGGTTTTTATGATAATATTCGGAGGAAACAGACAATTTTCGTATTGGATACCAGTTAAAACCAACTGTGTATTTTTGCATATAACGCTCATCGTCGGTAGAGCGGTTTACATTATTCAGCAAAGGCAGCGGGTCGCCTGTTAAGGTTTCATCAAGGTCGCCAGTGCCCTGTAACCAGTCGCCGCGAGCATAGAATACCCAGTTTGTAATGCCCGTATATTTTAACTCCAGTCTTTCGGATACATCAATTAAACTACGCTGGCTAAGCGCAGTAGCATCGCTCCATGGTGCTCCGCCCCCGATCGATGGTTTTGAAAAATGAGACACCGAATCAATATCGCGGCTTTCGATACGGACAGATGGTGTAAGCGTGAGGTTGTCTTTTAATATATGCATAAGGTTGACGTTTGCGACATGCTGTTTTAAGAGCGAGCCGCCAACCATGTTTTCAAAAGATTCAAAATGTGGAAGGCGACTTGCGAAGTCAGGGTCATAAAAGTTACCGTACCGTCGGTATCCTGCTGTATCTGTGTCCATATCTGTAAATGAATAGCCCATAGTGAACAGGGTTTTGTCCTTGTTCAACCATGTTTTGCTATAGGCATGGACATTGAACATATCAGAGGTCAGATAATCGTAGGTTGTGATATAACGATCAAAGGCTCCGCCACCAGGGAAAATCCGTTCATACCGTTTATTATCAATATCCTGGGTATCGTAGCGTACGCCGGCACCTATTTCGGTTGCTTTAATTTTATGGCTTAAATCGAGCTTAAAGATGTCACGGGTTTCATCAATCCCGAGATAAGACGGGATTATATTTCTCATACCATAGAGACCCGGTAAGGAAGTTCCCCACGATGTGGAATCTTTTAAACCTTCACGGGTTTGACGTTCATAGCGGAATGTAATCTGTGGGAGATCAGGGAACCTGAGACCTGCTTCGACCCAGACATCCCGACGGTCTAAATGCAGGTTGTCGTCATAAAGATCGTACCATGGAAGATTTGGATGGAAACCGCCACTACCATCATACCAATAACGCGATTCGGTGTATCCGGCGTGGACATATCCCTTCTCGGGAAAGTCAAGGTCGAGACGGAGTTTGTAATCGTGATTATCGAAAATTCCCCGACCATCCAACTTCAGAGTGCCGGCTTTCTTTAACTCCTGTTCATAATGAAAATCTGTGATGCCGCCGAAAACACCCCTGCGTGTGTTCATGCGACGCTGAAAGCTTGCCCTGTCGCCGCTGACATCCGCCCCGCCAAAACCGAATTCGACCCAGTTCAGGTATTCCTTTTCCTCACCCGATTTCTCTTCGGTTTTTTCGGTTTCAGTGCTGAAAACCGCGAATGGCATTAAACAGAGCGACAGAATTGAACACTGCGCCAGCGAGAATAACTTTATGTATTTCATTTTTCTAATTATTTTAATTGCTGAAATTCTCATAAGTTTCCCCCGTGTTTATCAGAACCTTAATGACGAACTAACATGCGACCCATGGACTGCCTCATGGCACCCGGCGCTCCAGCATGTTCCCATTTGAAGGGCAGCGGTATGATCCCAGCCGCCGATCATAACCTGTCCGGAACCTGTTGGTTGGCGGAAATGACATTTCAGACAAAGGCTCGCGTTGCGTTCGGTCAGCATTTTGGCGTTCACTGACCCATGCGGTTTATGGCAAAGTGTGCAACCTTCACGAATCGCTTCATGTTCAAAGACAAATGGTCCACGCTGGGCGTTATGGCATTTAAGGCATGATTCATTTTTCGCAGTCTCTCCCACAGCGCCTACTGTTAGGATTTCTCCTCTATGCGGGTCATGACAATCAGCGCAACTCATCTTGCCTTCCATTACGGGATGCCTGAATGCAAGGTTAAATTCTCCCCGCTTATCAAGGTGGCAGTTAAAGCAGATTTCCGGAGATTTTCCGGGATTAATTATGTTGTTTTTACCGCCACCGTCCTTGACGTGGATGCTGCCCGGGCCATGGCAGGATTCGCAACCGTACTCAATAGCATTCTTTCCTTTTGCCTGCAGCTTTGCATGCGACGCAGTTTTAAAATCCCTTACATATTCATCATGGCAATCTGCACAAGCCTTTGTCCCTGCGTAGGTTGCGCCCGGAATAGATGGCGGAGCCATTACTGTTCTACTGACATTTGCGCAGGAAATAATGAAGAACGAAAAGGTGGTTAGCAAGCAGGCAGTTATCGCCGTTTTACAAATCCAAGGCGATTTGCAAACCCGTTTACCAAGCCTGCGGACACTCGTAGTCATTATTTTGTTTAGCATAGAATTGCAGTTTAAGTATTTCTGAATTGTTGCAAAAAGGCAAAACAGAATTTGCCATTATTTTAACATTTTTTGTGGTGAATTTGAGTTTTTCTAATGATTTTGATTATAAATGCATAAAATTCAAAGAATTCATACTAAAATAAGTTTATATAAGCAGAAATTGTATAATTCAGGAGAAAAAAGATTTTTAGCAAAACGAAAAATCTGTTTTGATATCAAAGCCGGAGATGAATCTAAGCAATCATATTAAGGACTTTGAGGGCTTTCTGCGGATTTGAGACCCTTAAAACGAGCAATCCTTTTTTAGAACCGGGCGAGGCTGCGCAGTAACAATATTCAATGTTTATCTTTGCGTCGCCGAGAGCCCTTGCAATTCTGGCAAGTTCGCCGGATTTGTTTAGTCCTTCAATCAGCAGAACATCGTCTTCAACCACAAGCGTCCCCCGTTCCTCGAAGAGTAACAGCGCTTTACGCGTGTCACTAACGACCATACGCACGACGCTGTGGTCTATTGTGTCGCTGGTCATAAGGGCGAGTATATTTATGTTTTCTTCTGCCAACGCCTCACAGACGGCAGCAAGCATTCCGGGGCGATTTTCAAGAAAAATCGCCAGTTGTTTGGCTAATTGCATAATTTTCCTTTCACCAGAGAAACGATTTTTGTTCTGATATAAGTTGGTCTCCGCGCCACAACGTAACACGCCATGCAAGTAGTTTGCCTAATTGTTTGAAATTTTCGCCTGTGTAATAGAGGGTCGTCCAGTTGCCCCAGAATGTCTCTTTTTTAAGTGGTTTTTCAATTGTATAAATCTTTGCGCCGTTGTCTGCAGAACCACGCATTTCTACTTTTAATAAAAGACCCTGCGGTTTAAACGCCCGCCACTGTACGTCAAACCGCAAACCTGAGCATTTTTCCGGATGCCGCATTAAGAAGACTTGGTAAGCATCGCGATCGAACAGACTTGGAGAAACTGCGTGTTTGCCGTTTAAATCGAGGTAATGCGGCAGGACTTTTACAATTTTTGCATCTTCAGCGCGCGCTGTAAAAGTCAGGCTGAATAAACATGTCAGAACGATTGCCGCAATCTTAAACTTCATAACATTATGATAATAATCTTTTTATGATTATTTTACAAGAACTTAAACTATGTGGTTTGTTAAGCCGGCTACTGAAGACGTTCAAAATTGAAGTTTGTAAGGACTTTCAGCAAATCCAGTGCTCTTGCAAGCGATGGGTCGTGGATAATTTGGATTTGCTGTTGCGGTTTGGTTGTTTTTTCGAGTGCTGAAGAATCGGCAGGGTTATCAATCCCTTCTTTCTTCATGCGGACAAGTTCCGCCTCATTAAGTTTACGGAGGGTTGATTTTCCGCTAGCTGATAAATCACCGGAAAGTCTTTTAGGTAGCTTATACGGATTATCAATAAACTCGCGTTCCTCATCCAGACTTACATCAACACTAATATCCGGAACAATCCCGTTTGTTGAGATGGTCAGGTTTTCACCGAGACTTATTGTTCCAACCGCAATTTTCAGAGTCTGTCCGGTGGAAAGTTTAAAATCTTCAAATGAATACGCGTTACCCGAGGTTTTTGAGCCGATCAAAACTGCGAGTTTGTTCTGGCGAAGGATTTCTGCAATAACCTCCGCGGCGCATGCGGTTTCTTTATTTATCAGGACCGTAGTGGGAAGTTTGACTGATTTTTCCTTCTTTTTTGATTTAAATTCCCGGTTCCCTATGGAAAAGAGCGTTTTCTCCCCTTCGAAGAACAAATCGAGTAACTCCGCACAGGCAGAGTAGTCATTACCGCTTGCAAACCGCAGGTCAATGATTATGCCTTTTATGGTGTTCGATTTTTCCAGTTCGGAGAATGCCTTTTGGAATTCACCAGAAAGATTACCGCTTACATGCTGGATGTGAAAATAAGCATAGTTTGTTTCCAGAATTACGGTTTTTTTAATTGGATTAATCGGCGACGACGGTTTTTCCGCTGAAACTATCTGAACAAGATTTGAATACTTGTTTAAGATTCCTTCCAGAGCCGCCTGTTCGATCTGTTCCGGTTTGACTATGGATAATTTGCTCTTAATTAAGTCAACAACTTCATTCAGCTTTGGTGTTTGTTCTGCCGCAAAGGTTGTAAATGCGGACAGAACAATAAGAAACACTACCCGCATTATCAGATTAAATATCGCCATAGTTTAATATTCTCCTAACAGGATTTTTTTTCCATTTAAATTTTTTTCAAAGCCTTTGCGCCGATATCGCGCCTGTAAAAAGCCCCTTCAAAACGGATTTTTTCCACAGCGGCGTAAGCAATATTTCTTGCTTCTTCCAGAGTTTTGCCTGTTGCTGTAACTCCAAGGACACGACCGCCGTTTGTATAGAGTTTACCGTCTTTGGAAATTGTGCCGGCATGAAAGACCTTTACCGACGGGTCTGATTCGGCAAGTTCAATACCAGTAATTTCCTTTCCTTTCTCGTATTTTCCGGGATAACCAGCAGAAGCCATGATAACACATACTGAAGCGCCTTGTTTCCAGCGCAACTGATGTTTATCCAGCGAGCCTTCAACGCAGGCAAGCATAAGTTCGAGCAGGTCGTTTTCAAGCAGGGTCAGATAAACCTGAGTTTCTGGGTCGCCGAACCGAGAGTTGAATTCGAGGACTTTTGGACCGGATTTTGTTACCATGATTCCGGGATAAAGGATGCCCCGGTAGTCAATGCATTCCTCATGACAGCCATGCAGCCAGCGGTCTATTATTAATTTTCTTGCAAGCGCCATCCCTATTTCGTCCAAAAACGGTGTCGGGCAGTATGTTCCCATGCCGCCGGTATTCGGACCATTGTCATCGTCGTAAGCGCGTTTATGATCTTGCGATGTCGGGAAGAGTAGGGCGGTTTTGCCGTCGCACAGCGCATGCAGGGAAATTTCCATTCCTTCAAGGAGTTCCTGAATGACAATCTTTGAGCCGCTCTCGCCGAATGCGCGTTTTACGAGCATTTCTTCAATTGCGCCGTCTGCCATTGCCATATCTTTGCAGACTATTACGCCTTTGCCGAGCGCGAGACCATCTGCTTTAATGGCGCATTTTCCACCGAGCGATGCGGCGTAACGGGAGGCGGCTGTGAAGTCTGTAAACACCTCGCCCTTTGCAGTTGGAATCCCGTATTTTTCCATGAACTTTTGGGCGAACGCCTTTGAGGCTTCGAATTGAGCTGCCTTTTTGTTTGGTCCCCAGATTTTCAACCCGTGTTGCTGGAATAAATCCACTACGCCCATGGCGAGGGGATTATCCGGACCAACCACTGTAAGATCAGGTTTATTGGCAAGGGCAAATTCGAGTAATTTCGGAAGGTCTTCCGCCCCTATATTTACGCACTGGACTAACTCTGAATTTTTTGCGAGACGCTCAGAGGCAATACCCGCATTGCCCGGCGCGCACCACATTTTTGTAACATGCGGCGATTGCGCCAGTTTCCATACAATTGCGTGTTCCCGTCCGCCCGAACCAATTACAAGAACTTTCATTTAACCTTCTATTTTTCAGATTTTTATAAGAAAACTCAAACAATTATCGCATTGCCCTTGCGATGGAGTTCCACCAAAGGTCATGAAGCCTATTTAAATCCCAGCAGAATTCGCCAAAATCGGTCTTAATTTTGAGCGTATTACCACCGACTTTCCCGATAATTGCAGCCGGGTAATTAAATATTTTAGCCTGCTCGAGCACCTTTCCTGCATAATAATCCGGCGTGGTTATAACCACCCTATTCTGGGTTTCGCCGAATAGCAGGGCATCCGGCAGGACTTTTTCGGGTTCAATTGAAAACTGTTTTAAAACTTCGCTCGTTAGATTGATGTCCGCCCCTATTAAACGCGGGGTATGCCTTGCAATCTGTTGACTTATGCAGCATTCGGCAATGCAGACGGCAAGACCGCCTTCGCTGCAATCGTGAGCGCTTTTTACTGAACCACCCCGGATAAGAGCGAGCAATGTTTCAACCAACAACGCCGCATTTCCGAGGTCACAACGCGGAGGCAAACCGTTTTTTACACCATAAATGGCTTTCAGATAGGCGCTACCGCCAAGACCCTGCAACGGGTCTTCTATGTCCACCGGAACCCCCAGCAGGATTATGGTGTCACCTTCGTCCTTAAACCATTGGGTTGTTATGTGGCTTTTGTCTTCAATTAAACCAACCATTCCGATTGTAGGGGTTGGGTCAATTGGACCTGCCGGACTCTGGTTGTAAAGGCTGCAATTGCCCCCTGTAATCGGTGTATTCAATGCCCGGCAGGCATCGCCAATTCCGCGGACACTTTCTTTTAATTGCCAGAAAAGTTCGGGATTATATGGATTTCCAAAGTTCAGATTGTCGGTAACACCAAGCGGCGTTGCGCCTGAGCAGGCAAGGTTTCGCGCGGCTTCCGCAACAGCAATTTTCGCACCTTCATAAGGGTCAAGATAAACATAGGCGCCATTGCAATCGGATGTTACCGCTATGAATTTGTCCGGAATTTTATCGTTCGGAACTTTTGTCGCCCCGCCGGGTGTTACATCTTCTGGGTCTGGTGGTAGACAGTCTGCTTTGATGCGGATGACTGCCGCGTCCGAACCCGGATAAACTACGGTATTGTTTCTGACCATGTGGTCATATTGGCGGTAGACCCAGTTTTTGGATGCAATTGTCGGGAACGCCAACAGTGTTTCAAGTTGCTGAACTGGTTCAATCCTGCGCTGAATCTGGTCGAGCCTAAAGGCGCGCACATCTGCAATGTAAGCAGGTTCACGGGCTTCTCTTTGATATACAGGCGATTCATTTGCAATTTTGCATGCCGGAATGTCAGCCACAACATTTCCATTATATTTTACAACCATCCTGCCGGTGTCTGTAACATGACCGATTAATGAACACGGCAAATCCCATTTTTCGAAAATCTTCCTAACAATCTCTTCTTTTCCTTTGTGGACAATAATCAACATTCGTTCCTGAGATTCACTGAGCATTATTTCATAAGGGGTCATGTTCGGTGCGCGCTGGGGGACTTTTTGGAGTTCGATTTCTATTCCCGTGCCGGCTCTGGCAGCGGTTTCGCATGTTGAACATGTGAGACCTGCAGCCCCCATATCCTGAATGCCGGCAACAGCCCCTGTTGCAAGCAACTCAAGGCATGCCTCGCATACAAGTTTCTCCATGAAGGGGTCGCCGACCTGTACAGCGCCGCGTTGCTGTTCCGCAGATTCATCTGTGAGATCCTGCGAAGCAAATGCTGCCCCCGCAAGACCATCGCGTCCTGTGGCAGGTCCGACATAAAACACTGGATTCCCAATCCCACAGGCGCGTCCGCGAGCTATTTGGGAATGTTTCAGAACACCAAGGCAGAATACGTTCACGAGCGGATTCCCCTCGTAGGCTTTGTCGAAATAGACTTCGCCGGCAATTGTTGGTATGCCGAAACAATTTCCGTAATGCGCTATACCTGCCACAACGCCATTAAAAAGCCGTTTTACCTCTGGATTTGTTAATTCGCCAAAGCGAAGTGAATCCATGACACACACCGGGCGTGCCCCCATGGTAAAGATATCGCGGATGATTCCGCCTACACCTGTTGCGGCACCCTGAAATGGTTCGACGGCGCTCGGGTGGTTGTGGGATTCCATTTTAAAGGCGATTGCCAGACCGTCGCCGATATCAATAATCCCCGCATTTTCTTCTCCGGCTCCGACGAGGATCCGCGGAGATTTTGTAGGAAACGTTTTCAGCAAAGGTTTTGTGTTTTTATAGGAACAATGTTCGCTCCACATTACGGAAAAGATGCCAAGTTCCGTATATGTGGGTTCCCTTCCGAGAATGGCTTTAATCTGCTCGTATTCTTCGGGCGTCAGATTATGTTGTTTAACAAGTTCAGGAGTAATTTTTGGTTCGTTCATGTCAGGAAAAATCAAAAAGTTAAATTATTTATGACCTGCTTGGATTTTTTCGCCTGTCTTCTTCTGTTTTTCGGTCAATGAATAGATGATGCTGTGAAAAATTAATGCCCCGTCCTCGCTACCGAGGATTTTTTCGCATGCCCTTTCCGGGTGTGGCATCATTCCGGCAACGTTCCATGTTTCGTTGCAGATGCCGGCGATATTCATAAGCGAACCGTTCGGGTTAGCTTGTTCAGTCAGGTTACCGTCTTTGTCGCAATACTGGAATAGGATACGGTTTTGTTGTTTTAATTTCTGAATTGTTTCCGGGTCGGCATAATAGCAGCCCTCGCCGTGAGCGATTGGGATTCGCAGGATTTTATTCTTTGGTATCCTGCATGTGAACGGTGTTTCATAATTAGCAGTTTTTAAAAATACATGCTCGCACCTGAATTGGAGCGAGCGGTTACGGATTAACGCGCCGGGGAGCAGCCCGGCTTCGCAGAGAATCTGGAATCCATTACAAATACCTATTACGATGCCACCGTTTTTTGCAAATTCCGACACTGCCTGCATAACAGGGCTGAACCTTGCAATGGCGCCGGTACGCAAATAATCACCATAACTGAATCCGCCGGGGATTATTACGACGTCAGCGCCGTTCAGCGAAGTATCTTTGTGCCACACGTAATCCGCATCGTGACCAAGAATGCGAGCAGCGTGGATGGCGTCTTGGTCGCAGTTCGAAGCGGGAAATTGAACAACAGCAAATCGCATACAAAGTCCTGTATCAAAAAACTTATCTAATCTTCAATCTCAAGTTTATAGTCCTCAATCACCGGATTGCTTAAAAACCGGTGACAGGCTTCATCGAGTTGTTTGCGCGCCGTCTCGCGGTCGTTTCCATCGAGTTCAATTTCAATGTATTTTCCAACGTGAACAGCACGAATTCCTTTGTACCCCATCTGTTCAAGGGCTCCCTGAACAGTTTTCCCTTGAGGGTCAAGCACTGCCTTTTTAGGCGTTATTATAATTTTCGCTTTCATTATCCAATATTAAAATTCGTATAATATATTCAATAATACTACCCCATTCCTACAAATTTTAAACTTAAAATTGGAATAAAAGGAGTTGCACCCATAATTGTACTCATCCGCAAAATTCTTTTCATGAAAATATAATGTGGGCTGCATTTGTTTGAAGAGGGTAGTGCGGAATTTTGTTCTTGTATGAGATGGATAAATTTCCTTTTATTTTAGTATGAAGTCCATGACATCGAGAGAGCGTGTGCGTTCGGCTATTAACCACCAGACACCAGACCGCGTTCCGATTGATTTTGGGAGCACGCCGGTAACTGGAATTCATGTGTCCACTTATGCCAGACTCCGCAAGGCGCTCGGTTTACCAGAAAAACCAGTTAAGGTTATCGAACCGATGCAGATGCTGGCAGAGATTGAGCCGGAGGTTGCAGAGTTTCTCGGAGTTGATACTGTCGGGATTCAATTGCCATCAACAATTTTCGGTTTTCCGAATAAAAACTGGAAACCGATGACCTTTTTTGATGGAACACCGTTGCTTGTAAGCGAGTATTTCAATGTTACAGTGGACGAAAACGGTGACTGGCTGATGCATCCATGCGGCGATATGTCATGTCCGCCATCCGCAAGAATGCCAAAAGATGGTTTTTTCTTTGATGCAATAGTCCGTCAGGAACCTGATGCCGAAAAAAATCTTAATCCACGCCAGTTTGCCGAGGAACAGGTCAGGCTTTATACCGACGAAGAACTCGAGTTTTTAAGGACGACTGCTGATTATTATTACAAAAACACGGATAAATCGCTTGTCGGCTGCTGGTGGCAGGGTGGACTTGGGGATATTGCCCTTGTGCCGGGCATGGGAATAAAAAATCCGCATGGCGTCCGCGACCCTCAACGGTGGTATGAATTACTGGTCGAAAAAACTGATTACATACGTGAGATATTCGAGATTCAGACTGATATCGCAATGGAAAATCTTAAATTGTATAAGGAGGCAGTGGGGGAAAAGATCGATGTCCTTGTAGTAAGCGGAACGGATTTTGGTGGTCAAAATGGATTACTTGTTTCTCCAAAACTTTTCAGGGAACTATGGAAGCCATTTTACAAACGAATAAACGACTGGGTTCATCAGAATACAAACTGGAAGACGTTTTACCATACCTGCGGTTCGATTTACGGGATTATGGATGATTTGGTCGAATGTGGTGTGGATATAATTAATCCCGTGCAATGCTCTGCGGCGAACATGGAACCGCAGAGGTTAAAGGCTGAATACGGCGACAAAATCGTTTTCTGGGGCGGCGGGGTTAATACCCAGCAGACGTTGCCTTTCGGGACGCCGAACGATGTGCGGCAGGAAGTAAGTGAGAGAATACGGATATTTAATCGCAACGGCGGATTCGTATTCACCAGCATTCACAATATTCAGGCTAATGTTCCTCCGGAAAACATTATAGCGATGATTGAAACCGCGCTTGGAAAAAATTTATAACATTAATGGAGAATTTTGGCTTGCAAGCGCAATTAAAAGTAAAGTAATCTTTTACTCAATATGGTAGACCTCAATCAATTAAGCGATGCAATTATAAATGGAAATGCCGAAGTGGCGCGTTCTGTTACTGAACAGGCGCTAAAAGAGGGAATCGAACCGATTAAGATTGTCAATGAATACATGATTCCCGCGATGAACGAAGTGGGCAGGCGTTATGATTGCAACGAGTATTTTGTGCCTGAACTGCTCGTCGCTGCGCGCGCAATGAAGGCATGCCTTGAACTTGTACGCCCGCTTCTGACCGGCAGTGGGGTCAAATCAGCCGGACGCGTGGTCATCGGTACTGTGAAAGGCGACCTCCACGACATCGGCAAAAACCTTGTTGCGGCGATGCTTGAAGGTGGTGGCTTCGAAGTTATAGACCTTGGTGTCAACGTTTCGCCTGAGAAATTTGTCGAGGCGGTGCGGCAAAACGACGCAAACATTGTTGCAATGTCGGCTTTGCTCACCACTACAATGCCGGGAATGAAGACAACAATCGAGGCATTGAAACAAGCGGGACTCCGGAACAAGGTGAAAGTTCTGGTTGGCGGAGCGCCAATTACACAGAAATTTGCAGATGAGATTGGCGCGGACGGTTACAGCGAAAATGCACCAGGGGCAGTTTCGCTGGCAAAGAAATTGCTCGCGGCATAATAAACTGGTAGTTGGTAGCCGTAGAGGTGTGGTATTGCGCTGATATTATAAGTTATTCTTAAACTTTTATAACATAAATTTATCATGCATCCTTTCATAAGTGAGTTATTGAATAAGAAACCAGTTATCACCGATGGCGCCTGGGGAACGCAATTACAGGCGCTGGGTTTAAACCCGGGGGAAGTCCCAGACATCTGGAACCTTACGAATCCGGAAAAGGTCTTTCATGTGGCAAAATCTTATGTGGATGCAGGGAGCGCAGTAATCCTAACGAATACATTTGGCGCAAACAGGTTCCGTCTTGCGGAAGCGGAGGATTATTCCAAAAAAGTCCGGGAGATTAATAAACGTGGTGTTGAAATCTCTTTATCCGCTGCAGGCGACAGGGCGTACGTCTTTGCTTCGATTGGTCCGTCCGGCAAGATTCTAATGATGGGAGACATTACCGCCGATGACCTTTTTTTCGCATTTTCAGAACAGGCGGAGGCAATAGCAAACGCTGGAGCGCATGCCATCGTTATTGAAACAATGTCGGATATCGAAGAAGCAGTGATTGCGGTCAAGGCGGCAAAACAGACCGGATTGCCGGTCGTGGCATGCATGGTTTTTGATTCAGGCAAAGATAAAGATCGGACAATGATGGGTAACACGCCGGAAGAGGTTGCCGAAAAATTGATTAACGCCGGCGCCGATATTGTCGGGTCAAATTGCGGGCAGGGGATTGAAACATTTGTAAAGATCTGTAAACGGTTGTACGAGGCATCAAAAAGGCCAGTCTGGATTAAGCCAAACGCCGGTTTACCACAAGTTGTTGATGGAAAAGCCGTTTATAAAGTATCGCCTCAGGATTTTGCAAAATATGTTCCCGAAATCATAAATTCCGGGGCTGGCTTTATCGGCGGTTGTTGTGGCACGAATCCTTATTTTATTTCTGAAATAAAAAGAACAATTGAATCCATGAAATCTGTTTAGTATTGGGATTCGTTAATTGTTAGAAAAAATAATTCATTATTGTCAAAAAGCTTTAACCAATTTTATTCCGCCTTTCGGGCAAAATATTTGGGACAAAAACACACTTCTTTATATATCATTTTGGCTTCAGAAATAACTTCGTGATGTTTTACAGCCAAAATTTTATAGTACGAATTGCGGGCATTAGGTTAAACGCAAGAGTGTGAATTACCGTTATCTTCTTCTTGGGAAATTGCCGGAGAACCTGATAAATCCGCCGCAATAATTAGGATAAGGATACGGAGCGGGTGGATAAGGGGCTGGATAAATCCTGTATGCTGTGGTGTGGAAAGAACTGCTGCCGAGACGGTCGCCGATAACTCTGTTTCCGGTGCCAATTACAAGAGGCGGTTCATAATTTCTGTAAAACGGGTCAAGCCATGGATTATAAACAGGAATGGCAGTTTCCTGCGAATGACGGAATGTGTCTGCAATCATCATGGTTTGCATAAGTTCGTTCTGCATTTTAACAACATCCAGGAGTTGATTGTCGTTTTTGCTGCCGCTGAGTTTTTCCAGTTTAACAAGTTCAATGATGTCATTCTGGTTTTTCTGCATTTTCTCAATTTCTTGCACAGCGTTTTTTATCTGCTCAATAATTTCCTTGTTTTCACGTCGGGCTTCGGCAATCTCGAATTGATTTCGCATCTGCTCTATCATCGTAATCTGGAATTCAAGAAATTCGAAATTTTGAAGCAGATTTTTGAACAACTGCCGCAGTTCAGCGATTTTGTCTTTTTGTTCTCCTGTAAAGATATCCTCCGCAGAAACCTTATATTTTTCCACAACCTTTTCTGAATCTGCGGCAGTTCTGTTTAAAAGGTCGTCAATCTGGCTCAGGGTAATGCGGATTTTGTAAAGTTGCGCGCGGTATGGTCCGGTTTTAATCTCGGATGGTTTTTCCGCGAGTTTTATTGCGGCAAGTTCATCCTCAATTTTTGTCATTGCAGGGGCAATTTTCTCAAGACGGGCTTCTGCCTCATGAGTGAATTTGCTGAAAAGATTCGAAATTTCCGCTTTTGCAAGTTCGATCTGTCTTTTGTTTTCTCTCTGGTAAATCGAATTTAGAATCATCGCGCCGATTAATATTCCAGATATAACAAGCGCAACCGCGGTGAAAAATTTAGGAATTGCTCCGGCGAGGATTTTTCCACTGCTCTGCGGCAATGATTCTTTTGTATTCATAATTCACCTCTAATTAGTATGACGCCATGAGATTAAAAAAGATTCGAAATTTTTAATATAATTCAGGATTATTAAGAAAAGAGTCGGCATAATGATTTTATGGAAAAGATAAACGTTGGAATAATCGGTTGTGGCGGGATAACACTGCAGAATCATATTCCCGGAATAAAGACTGCGCCTGCAGCGGAAGTCTATGCGCTGTCCGATTCAAATGCGGAAGTCCTTGAGAATGCGCGTATTAAGACAGGTATTAACCGCGTATTTACGGATTACCATAAGATGCTGGAACTTGACGAAGTCCATGCGGTAATCGTAGCAACTCCAAATTTCACTCATTATCAGATAGTTATGGATGCAATACGGACAGGCAAACATGTCCTTTGCGAAAAACCGCTTGCCATGACTTATAGTCAGGCAAAAGAGATGGCAGATGCAGCTGAAAAAGCAGGCGTGCGGCACATGACCGCCTTTACATACAGGTTTGTTCCCGCTATGCGGTATATGCGGTATCTGGTTAAACGCGGTGATATTGGCAGACCATATCATTACAGGTCTTGCAGGCTTCAGGATTGGGGGGATAGATATCTGGGGTGGCGGCAGTTTAAGGAAACCTCCGGCACAGGCGAAATCGGAGACATGCTATCGCACAGGATTGATTTTGCGCACATCCTCATCGGCGAGATAGAGAGGCTTGTGGCTAATACGAAGATTTTTCACCATACACGTGGTGGAAAAGTTAATGAACTCGACGATTGGGTGGGTGTAATTGCGGATTTTAAAAACCAAGCAAGCGGTATGCTTGAAAGCAGTAAGCTTGCCACCGGCAGAGGCGAAAGCTGGCAAAGTCTGGACTATGTCGAGGTTAACGGCGAAGAAGGAACAATTGTTTATCTGACTGAAAAATGGAACACTCTGCTTATTGGGAGAAAAGGGAAAGTTGGGCTTGAGACTGTTCAGGTGCCAGAGGAATTCTGGAAATTGCCACAGAGTCTGAGGAATCCATCAGAAGGAAATCCGCTGATAACTTTCAGATATGACCAAGCGGTTTCTTTCATTGACGCGATTAGGAATAAGAAGGCTTGTGATGCGACCTTTTATGATGGAGCAAAGGTTCAGGCGGTAATGGATGCAATAGTAAAATCTGATAAAGAAAGGCGGTGGGTTTTAATATCGGAAATTACGGGTTAATAGTTGAAGTATCTTTCGACTCAATTTCAAGGAGCCGTTTTTTCCATACTAAACCTGCGGTAAAACCACCTAATGAACCATCGGCTGCAATTACGCGATGACATGGGATAAATATTGGAATTGGATTTGCCCCGCATGCAACGCCGACTGCTCGGGATAATTTCGGATTTCCCAGTTTTCTGGCGATTTCTCCGTAGGTGGCGGTTTTGCCCCAGCTGATTTTTTGCAGTTCATCCCAGACTTTTATAGAAAAGGCTGTTCCGGCAGATAAATCGAAAGGTGGATATTCTTCCGGCGGTATGCCGTTAAGATGATTTATTAAAGCCTTTTCAGAAATCTCCATCCATTTGCGTATCGTTGAAGGGGGCGGCTGATTCAAAGTCGCATCTGAAAAATCATTATCCCTAAAAGTTCCCGGGAAAAAAACCCTCCATAAACCCTTTTGGGTAAAGACCAGTAAAAAGCGACCATAACGGGTTTTGATATACTGGCAATACCCGGAGATTACACTGTTTTTTCCCATTTTTTATTTTGCCGACCTGATGGCTTCTTTTACCGGCTGGGAGAAATTCATGCCATCAACCCCGGAAGGCGGGAGTTTATCCGCAAACTCGTCGTTGTCCTGGACTTCTTTTTTGAGTCTGTAGAGTTCCTCTTTTAATTTATTAACAATCTCCTTTTTATCCGGGTCATTGTAAATGTTTTTCAATTCAAGCGGGTCATTCACAAGGTCAAAACATTCCCACTGATTTATCTTCCAGTAGTAAATGAGTTTATGTGTCTCGGTTCTGACGCCGTAATGAGCGGCAGTGTTGTGGTCACCCGGGTCATGATAATACCTATAGTAAAAACTCTTTCGCCAGTCAGAGGGATGTTCTCCTTTTAATAATGGCAGGAAACTTCTTCCCTGAATATCGGACGGGATGTTTAATCCGCAAATATCAAGGAAAGTTGGCGCAAAGTCTACATTAAGGATAATGGATTTTTCGACAGTGCCAGGTTTGATTGCCGCAGGCCAGCGGATCAGGAACGGCATACGCAGCGATTCTTCATACATAAACCGTTTGTCATACAGACCATGATCGCCGAGGAAAAATCCTTGGTCGCTTGTGTAAATCACGATAGTATTTTGGGAGAGACCTTCTTTATCGAGGTAATCAAGCACCTTGCCGACGCTATCGTCAACCGATTGCACACATGCAAGGTAATCCTGCATGTAGCGCTGATACTTCCATGCAACCAGTTCTTTGCCTGTGAGGACTTTTTTGACGCCGTTCTCTTCAATTTCAACCGATGTAGGTGATTCCCAGATCCATTTTCTTCTTTCCTCTGGAGTTAGGTTTGGCGGCGGTGTAAGTTTAAGATCCATGCGCGTTATATTTGTAGATATCTTTTGAGCGCAATTGCGGATAGGGTCTGCGCGGGTGGAATAATCGTCCCACAATGTCGGCGGCTCCGGAATAACCTTTTTCGAGAATTCTTCTCTGTATTTATCGCTCGGTATCCATGTTCTGTGTGGAGCTTTATGATGGCACAAAAGCAGGAAAGGTTTGTCCTTCGGTCTGTTTTTGAGGAAGTCGAGAGTGAGGTCTGTGATAATATCTGTTACGTATCCGTTAAATGTTTTCCGTCCTTCAGGGGTAAGAAAGACCGGGTTGTTATATGCGCCTTGTCCCGGCAGAACAATCCAGTAATCGAACCCTTCCGGTTTACTGCCCAGATGCCACTTGCCAATCATGCCAGTGTAATAACCAGCGGCATGCAGGTATTTAACAAACGTTGGCTGAGCGCCGTCGAATGTATTAAACACGGGAACGCCATTTTTGTGACTGTATTTACCTGTTAATATTGAGGCACGGCTTGGTGTGCAGATTGAATTGACGCAGAAGCAGGAATCAAACCTCATGCCTTCTTTTGCAATCCGGTCTATGTTCGGGGTTTTATTAACCTTGCTCCCGTATGCGCTGATAGCATGGGCAGCGTGGTCATCTGCCATTATGAAAATAATATTTGGCCTTTTATCCGCACCTAATATCTGGAATGCGGCAAAGATTGCAATGCAGACCGATAATTTTAGTATTTTTGGTAACATAAATTTCCTTCTAATACTTTTGACGAAATTGGTCAACTTATAATTCTATTCTTCAAAAATATCTTGCTAACATGGATTTGAGCCGTTAATAAAATTCCTGATTTTGATAATAACAAAACAGCCATTATTATTTCCGCTTTTAGGACTTGTTACGGGGATACTGGCTGGTTATTGGTTTAAGATACCGTTATTCCTGCCGGCAATCTTCATCTTAATTTTGTTGTTCAGTTTTCTTGTTGTTAATGTTTCAGGGCGGATTATTGCCGTGCTTATACTTGCTGCGTTCGGGGCTTTTAATTACACATGGCAAATCAAAACTATAAAAGATAACGATTTGCGGAAGTTTGTTGGAGATAACCCAGCGCATGTCGTTGTAACCGGAAAAGTCAGCGGCATTCCAACCATAAAAGTTATTCCGGGAAAACAAGGCAAAAATACCGAGGTAACCAGATTTGTTTTAGACGTTGAGTCATTACAATTCAGAAGGTCAGTTACAAATATTTCCGTAAAAGGCGAAGTATTGACAATTATCCGTGGCAGAATCAGTAAGGAAATCAGCGATGGTTCAAATCTAACCATTTATGGCATTATTAAACCGCCGCCAAAATCAAGAATCTATGGCACTTATGACTACCGCGAGGATTTAAAGAATAAAGGTATTTTTTATATGCTCATTGTAGATTCGCCCTCAGATATTGAAGTAAACGGCGAAGTAGGGGCAATTTCTTTAAAGCAAAAATTTATTGAATGGACAGACAGGATTCTTCGCTACGGATTACCGGAAAAATTGTCAGAAACTGACCTCCGTACAGCCATGCTGTTTGGGTTTAAAACAAAGATTTCGGATGAATACAGAAAGGATTTTATCTATTCCGGCACAATGCATTTGTTTGCGGTTAGCGGGATTCATGTTGCTATTATATCCGGAGCAATTCTTACGCTTCTTATGTCATTTAATTTATCGCGTCAGGTGTGTGGATTAATAACCCTGCCAATGTTGTGGTTTTTTACAGCGGTAACAGGCTGGCAAGCTTCAGCTATTCGTGCTGCAATTATGATAACAATATTGATTGGCTCATGGATATTAAACCGTCCATCAGACCTTCTGAATTCACTTTATGCCGCTGCAATTGTTATCCTCGTATGGGAGCCGTCGCAATTTTTTCAAGCGAGTTTTCAACTTTCATTTGTCGCTGTACTATCGCTTTCGTTAATAATTCCGGTTTATCAGAAATCCCTGCGTGAATTATTAAAGACAGACCCGTTTTTGCCGTTTCAACTTGTCCCCGGGTACAAGAAAGTCCTGATTAATTCGGCGAATTACCTTGGTTCAGCCTTAATTACATCCATGGCTGCTTTTATCGGCTCAACGCCACTCATAGCGAAGTATTTTAATATAGTCTCGCCTGTCAGCATTTTTGCGAATCTGATTGTTATTCCTTTGGGAACTCTTTGTCTGATTTCAACTATGGCAAGCATTATTTTCGGGACTTTCTGTTTGCCTCTGACGGAGATTTTCAACTGGTCAGGATGGTTATTGTCGCGGTGTATGATTGAATTGACTAATATTTTTTCAAATGCAGGTTTTGGATGGTTCTACATTAAGTGTCCGACCACAGAGCAAATAATCTCATTTTACGTTTTATGGCTTGTTCTGTTAATTTTCTTTACTACATCACAAAACCGATGGATTGTAACAGCCATTATTACTGCCTGTGTCCTGTTTTTAATAGGCTCATTTGTGTATGAAAAGAATCAGACAGAGGTGGACGTAATATCGTTTGAGCGTGGGCATGCGGTATATGTTCAGGACGGTTATTTTGAAAATGCTCTCATAGATTGTGGGACTGTAGATGATGTCCGCATGCTCATTGAACCTCTGTTAATTTCAAGAGGGGCAAACTGGATTTCATCCATGTTTTTGACACATGGCGATATGAACCATGTCGGCGGTGCAATTGAGCTCTCAGAAAAGTATTTTATACGGGATGTTTTTGCGTCAGGAATAAAACAACGTTCACGGTATTATTTAAAGGCGATTGAGCATTTTGATAATAATGGGAGATTGCGGTTAGTCTCATACCCTCAACGTGTCGGCAAATGGGAAATAATTTCACCTGATGAAAGCAGAGAATATAAAAAAGCCGACGATGCGGCGCTCGTATTGCGAGGGTGTTTCGGAAAGGAACGCATTTTGCTCATGTCCGATGTCAGTATGGAAACTATCAATTATCTGATGGAGAGTCCGGTAGATCTTAAATCTGATATTTTAATCGGTTCTGTTCTGTCGGTTGGGCGGATTATAAAATCGGGGTGTTTGGAGTTAATAAAACCTGATGTGATAATAATCGCTGAACGTGGATCGTATGGAAAATATGATGATTTCAATCAAATGATAAAAGAAGCGGTCAACAAGCGGATAAAGGTGTATTGGGTGGGAAGTTTCTCCGGATTGACCTTGAAAATGAGAAATGGCAGTTATTCCGTTATGACGACGGAAAATATCAGCGAATTTTTGCCAGAGATGAATGACTTATAACTTTTGACCTGTTTATCCGGCGATGAGTGTTAATAAATCAAGCCAGTCGAAAGGTCAGGTCTTTTATGAGTTCATTTCCAAAAGCAGCCTGCAATCTAGCGAGTATTTCTTGTTTTCTGAATCGCATTAGTTCTGACAACCAGACGTTGCTGTCCACTTCAATAATCAAAACCCCGTTTTTGAGACCGAAAGGATGCGCATGTTCCCGGATTTCGGAAGATATCGAACAATTCCATACATTCAGGATTTCAGCCTGTTTAAGACGTTCATCTAATTTTATTTCCTTAAATACCTGTTGTAGGATTTCAGAGATTGGTTTTTCAGTAACAGAGCGGATGCGTTCGTATTCCTCGTTGTCATAGCCACGCCATTCCCACAGGACATCTTTTTTTGCCTGCTCAAACGCCTTGTCGGTTTTTGTCTTTCTCGGTTTCATCAAATCCGATTATTCAGCGCATCCAAAATTTGGATGAGCCTTTTGGCGCCAGTGCTATCTGGTCTGACTAAAAACTAACATTCAGTTCAATTATATCGCCGGGTTTCAGTTCAACCCGTTGTTCCAAATTTACCACAAGTTTTCCATCTTTCACTTCGGTTTGGGATGGTATCTCTTTTTTGTTAACGGTGATGGTGTGTTTTACAACGGGTCTGGATTTATCCGGCAGACCGATGCTTATAGTCTTCACTGCAACATTTCCCCACTTGGTTTCGATTTTCGCATGCAGAAGATTAGGTTCGGTTTTCTGACTGTAAGAACCCCAGCCTGTCGCAGTAGTAAATGCCGCTTTAAAGTTTTCCGGTTTAAGTTTCGGATTAAACTCAATGAATCCTTTTGGCGAATGACACGTGAAGCCGCAAATTGCAAGAAAGACTCCGTATGACGCCATAGCGCGGGCATAGTGGTCGCCACACTCGACTTCATTCCATGGATTGCGTTTTGAGGGATGGTAACGGTCGTGAATAGCCCTTGTTACGGCGAGTCCTTCAAGCAACAGCCCTTTTGAAATCATGTGCCATGCAGCCTGATATTCAAAGCCGGTCATACACTCGTTGAAATAACCTGCCGCCCAATCAGGACCTTTGCCCTTTGCCCTCGAATAATCCCATCCCTTTATCGGGAATGTGCACATAATAAGTCCGGCTTCACCTGCCATAGCATACCATCTACCGGGCTTATTTGCCTGACGCCACGGACCGACATCCGGACAAAAATTGTATTTCCACAGGGATTTTAGAGCAGACTTAACTTTATCATTATCGAGGATGGGGGCGAATCCGAGTTGTTCAGCCCATGCGTCTCCGAGTACCTGATCAATATGGCAGCCAAGTCCGGAATTAATTGTATCCAATCGTTTTTCATCAACCTTGTTTATAAAATATTCGCCGTTGAAAAGGTCGGTTTCTATCCTTTTCTTTCCGCTCTCGTAAATTTTTTCGCATAATTTGGCAAACTCCGTGTCCCCCATTTCCAGAGCCATCAGTTGTCCTGCGCGTAGCGCGGAGATATACATGCCACTGAGCCACGCAATCTCGCCGAACCAATCAGTGTCGAGTGTGTTATGCTGTGGACCGTCGATTATTCCGTCTTTGTTCACATCGTGATCAATGAGGAACTGGATGGATTTTTTGCAGTTTTGCCAGACGCGTTTCAGGAAATCGCTGTCCGAGGACATCTGATGTTCGCGATAAGTTCTCAGAATCACACCTGACTGTCCGTCCACAGCCCAGTGGTTATTGTGTTCAGCGCGGAATCTGATTCTTCCGGTCTGGGGGTCAAATGCAACTCCGTAATCCACGTGTTCGCGGAGATATTTTTCCAGTTGCGGGAACAGACGTGCCGGCGCCTGTGCGTAATGCCAGACGTGTGTGCATGTTCCGGCGCAGCAACCGACGCCTTCCCATCCGTAAAATCGTCCATTGCCGAACCAGTAACACGTATTTGTAGCAAGATGCGAAACAGTTGCAAAAGTCCTGTCCAAAAACCAGTATGGCAACGAAGAGTCATACCATGTGTCATGCCACAGCCGGGTCTCCTTTGAGAGTCGTTCTATGTTATTAGCGACATATTGCGCGACGTCGAAGGCGCTCTTGAAACGTTTTCCGTAATGCCGCCCCTGTGTATCTCCCAACCCTTCGATTTTTATATTTGGAAAATACCATGCAATGATAAATGTAATCTCTTTTGATTGCCCCGGTTCAAGCTGGCAAACTTTTGAAAGAGCACCAATCAATTTTTTATCAAAATCCGACTCAGCCTCTGAACTTACTGCAAGATTTTCATGTGCAAATATACCCGGTGGGATATTTGTTGAGGAAAGCGCCGCATTGGCACGGATGTTTTCTTTATCACCGCCAGTTATTAACGCGAGTCCCATTGAACCGTAATCTGGAAGATTTTTAAGGTCATCTTTTGAAACTGCAGGATTATCTGTAAAAACAATATGGTCAACGCCGATATTTCCCCAACTTTCACGGGCAGAATCAACGATTTGTATTCTTGCCTTCTGTCCTTTCCATTTTCTAACGTTCCAGACTGCGCGGCTCATGCGGTTGTCGTTTTTTCCGGTTGCGGAAAGAACAAGTTTGCCCTGAACAAGGAGATTTACGCATGTGCGGTTTTTATGAGCCCCGCCGCCAACAAAGAATGTAATGTAATTGCGTTCAATAACAAATTCTTTGCTGAGTAATTCGCCGACGTGAGAATCTTTCTCTTCCACAGTATTGCCGGGGGCAGAGGCATGGCTGTTAACCACGTAATTGCCGAGACCACCAACATCCCCCTGATATGCAGGTATCTTGCTTTTTTCGACAGGCGCTTTTCCAAAGGCATCTCCGCTAACCTGCCAGTTATTGTATGTTCCGCTTTCGAAATCTTCAAAAACAATGTCCGGTTTAGTTTCGTCAGAAGGGGAAGTAAACTCTGCAGTGCAATCAAGGAATTTAAACCCTGCACCATCAATAATCCGGTTTTTGCGGATGCCGCTTATCTCGTCCGCAGAGTTGATGCACACAGCATTTTCCAGCCATCCACCGATCTCGCAGGCAATTTTTTTTGATGATTTATTTTCAATTGTATATTTCATTATTGTTACGGGTAACGCAGAATCTTCCGGATTTAGCGGGATGAATGGGCTGAACGCTTCCAATTTAACTTTAACTGGGCTTTTGGAATCGTCGTATTCGACAAATCCGATTGGATATTCACCGATGAAACTGATTTTTTCCCATCCAGTATGGTCAAGCGCCCTTAGCTGAACATCATTATCGGTTTTGATTGAGACTGCAAATCCCTGAACCAGCGGTGATTCTGGCTTTAATGGATTTGCATAATGATCTGCGCCTGTGCCGTAAACCTTGTTAAAGATGTCCCAGTACCACAGTTTACCATCTGCGCCAAGATACAATTGACCACAGCAGATTCCCCCGACCGGCATCCCAGCGTATTTTGCTTCGTGCCACTGATAAACTTCCCGTTCACCACGTTCGAAGAGCGATTTGACCCACATAGGGTCAAGATTTTTCTCTGCGGGAATCAAACGCTGAAATTCAGGGTTAAAATCAATGCCGAATAATTTCGGAAGTGTAAAACCTATGCTGCAAACGCCAATAGATTTTAAAAAATCGCGCCTTTTAATTCCGGAAAATGTGTTCATAGTACTCTGATGATATCGGGATTTTCAGAAAAGTCATCAATAAGTTTTTAACAGGTGAGCGGCAGCTAATCAGGCGTTTTTGTGATTTCCGTTTTCTTCAATAGCAGCAATGACAAATTCAATCTCTTTTGCCTTCAGTTGTTCTATAAGGTCGGATGGAGCCAGAGAGTCGGTAACAATAACGTCAGGAATATCCAGACCACATAACGGTAACATTGATTTTCTGCCAAATTTAGTATGGTCGAGACAAAAGATAACTTTACTTGCAGCGTTAATCATTGCGCGCTGGATGTCTATCATGAGACCATGCGAATTTGTAATTCCTTCAGTGGTAATCCCGCCAGCACCCATTATAGCAATATCTGCATGGATTTTATTGAAAGCCTCCACTGTTTGCGGACCTACCATAGCGCCAAGCCTTGGATAGACAACACCACCGGAAACTACAAGTTCGACACGGTTTGAGGACACAAAGAGATTAGCCACAGGAAGCGAATTTGTTATTATCTGTAACGGAATCCCGAGGGCTTCGATGTGACGCGCCACATGATAAACGGTTGTCCCTACGTCAATTATAACACTCTGATTAGGCTGAATAAGGCGGGCGCATTCTCTGCCGATCGCCTCTTTTTCTGCAAGCTGGTGTGTATCGCGGGCAGAAAAAACAAACTCATCCGAACGCAAATTAACAAGCCTTGCGCCACCATGAGTTCTGCGGATATTGCCTCCCTGCTCGAGAATAGTCAAATCGCGCCTGACGGTCGAGACAGACGCACCTACGAATTCCGCCAGTTCTTCGAGCGAGGCAAATTCGACCTTCTGGAGGTATTCTTCAATTCTATGTCTGCGTTCTTCTGCTTGCACGGTTAAAAATCAATCAAAAATTACCACAAAAAGCCATTGATTATAAATAAAAAATGATAGATTTTGATAAAATTTGCAAGAAATTTATTGACATTATACAAAAATTTTAATAAATTTTTGTTGAAATTTGAACGAATATGGGCGCAGATACCGGCATTATAAATAGAGCGCAGATTGAACATCTGGTGCGGCAAACGGTCTATGCCAGATTAGGCAAACCGTTGCCACGTTCCGCTAAGGCGCCGAATCCGCTTGTCGTAAACGTCAGCGCCCGTCACTGTCATCTAACGCAGGAGGCAGTGGATGCGTTATTCGGTAAAGGATATAAACTTACTGTTTACCGTTGGCTTTATCAGGAAGGGCAATTTGCTGCTAATGAGACAGTTACATTAATTGGACCGAGAAGCAGGGTTATTTCGAATCTGCGAATTCTCGGTCCGTGTCGTTCTTTGAATCAGGTTGAACTTGCTTACACAGACGGTATTGCCCTTGGTTTTGACCTTCCATTGCGGCTTTCGGGCGATATTGAGGGAACCCCTGGCTGCATGTTAATGGGTCCGAAAGGGTTTTTTGAGATGAAAAAAGGTGTTATCCGGGCACTCCGTCATGTTCACATGCACCCGGATGATGCAGCCTTTTATGGTGTTAAAAACGGGGATGAAATTAAACTTAAAGTAGGTGGTCCATGCGCTGTAACATTTGAAAAATTGCTTGTGCGTGTGGATAAGAGTTTCAGGCTGGAGGTTCATCTTGATACGGATGAAGGGAATGCGTGTAATTTGCAGCCTGGGACACCTGTTGAATTGGTGAAATAGAATTTCTATAACGTTAAAGTTTTAAAAAACATTATTAAAACAAAAACTTTTAAAAGAGGATAAAAATATGAGCGACGCAATCGGAATGATAGAAACAAAAGGCTATGTTGGTGCAGTTGAAGCCAGCGATGCCATGGTCAAGGCGGCGAATGTCAGCCTTGTGAAGACAATCCCCATCGGCGGCGGTTTGATAACCGTAATTGCCAGAGGTGATGTAGGGAGTGTGAAGGCGGCAGTTGATGCCGGCGCAAAGGCTGCAAGCAAGGTTGGCGAACTTATCAGTTCGCACATAATTGCACGGCCGCATGAGGATTTGCTCAAGGCGTTCCTTGGCGAACAACCAAAACAACAAGGTAAATAACAAGTCAGGAGGAACAGATTATGGCTCAGCAAGCATTAGGAATGATTGAGACCAAAGGTTTGTGCGCTTTGATGGAAGCTGCAGATGCGGCGCTCAAAGCGGCAAACGTTACGATGACCGGTTGGGAAAAGATTGGCAGCGGATATGTTACGGCGTTTTTCCGTGGTGATGTTGCGGCGGTGAAAGCCGCCACTGACGCCGGTGCTGCTGCCGCGGCGCAGGTTGGAACTGTTGTCAGTGTCCAGGTTATTCCGCGTCCGCACGAAGGGCTTTCCGGTCTCGGCAAATGGCTCCAGTAAGCCGGACGGTTTACAGGACTGATTGCCCCGGAAAATAACCGAAGGATAAGCCGATGAAAATCCTCGTCGCAAATATTGGTTCAACGTCGCTTAAATGGCGGTTGTTTGATTTTTCCGATGGCGGCGAAAAGATGATTCATCGCGGCGGGTATGAGCGGGTTACCGACTACGAAAAAGCCGTTGGTGATTGCATCAACGAACTTACGCGCTCCGGGGCAATAGGTTCTATTAACGAACTGGACGCGGTTGGTTTTAAGACCGTGCTGGCAAAGGATATCACCGGTTGCGTAAGGCTCGATGAGGCGGTTTTGAAGGCAATGGAAGCGGTCAACACACTTGCCCCAGCTCATAACCCGCCATACATTAAGGGAATACGAATTTTCTCGGAAAAAATCCCGCAGATTCCGCTTGTCGGGTTGTTCGAAGATGCATTTTATCAGTGGGCTCCGGAACCTGCGCAACGCTATGCTGTTCCCGAGGAATGGTATAAAGCAGGTGTAAGGCGTCACGGTTTTCATGGCGCGAGTCATAAGTTCATTGCCGAAAGGTCTGCCGAATTGCTTGGACGCCACGACGTCGCTCAAAGGTCGCGCATGCTCTATGTGAACGGGCTCTCGACGCCGGTGAACGAACCACCATTGCGTGTGATTTCATGCCATCTTGGCGGCAGTTCTTCGATTACCGGGATTCTTAACGGCGTGGGAATTGGCAATAGTCTCGGCATGAGCCCGCAATCAGGACTACCTCATAATAATCGTGTGGGTGACCTTGACGCTTTTGCGGTTCCGTATGTGATGCGAACGATGGGATTGGCGTTGGAAGAAGTTGAACGAATTTTGTGCAAAGAGTCCGGTCTCAAAGGTGTATCCGGTGTTTCCAACGACATCCGCGATATTCAGAATGCGGCACAGCAAGGGAATAAGCGCGCTCAACTTGCTCTTGACCTGTTTGTTTACAGCGCGCGCCACTGGATTGGCGCGTTCTTCTTCGAACTTAGCGGGGCAGACGCAATCGTGTTCACGGGCGGGATTGGTGAAAACGGATTTAAGATACGCTCCGGGATTTGTAGAGGTCTTGAAGAACTCGGAATTGAATTAGACCCTGCGCTGAATGAAACAACCATTGCAAAGGAAGGCGTTATAAGTTCTCAGAAGTCGAAGGTAAAAATAATGGTAATCCCCACAAATGAGGAACTTGTGGTGGCGCGCGAAGTTAAACGGTTTTTAGAAAAAAATAACAGAAACTTGTAAGGAGATTATTTATGGCACAGCAAGCAATTGGAATGATTGAAACCCGTGGGCTTGTAGCCCTTGTGGAAGGAACCGACGCAATGCTCAAGGCAGCGAACGTTGAACTTGCCGGACCTGTTACACAAGTTGGCAACGCGCTGGTGACAGCAGTTGTTGTCGGTGATGTCGCTGCGGTTAAAGCCGCAGTGGATGCAGGGGCTCAGGCTATTAAGGCGATAAAAGGCGAACTTGTCAGCGTTCACGTGATTGCGAGACCGCATCCGGACGTTGACCAAGTTTTGCCGAAAAAACCAAAACAATAAATAGCGGTAACGGATTGATTTCTGCAAGGCATGGGGAATAGCCCCTGTCGGTTTGCAGGTCTTTTATCCGGTTAATCGCAGTTCACAGCCATGTTTTTAGCAAAGGTAGAAGGTTCGGTTGTATCCACAAAAAAGGATGCTCACATGAGCGGACGCAAACTCCTTCTGTTGCGTCCGCAGCTTGTTGATGATAAAGACCCGACAAAATTTAAACCCGGGTCAAACACGATAGTGGCTGTGGATTCAGTAGGTGCCGGCATCGGGGAAATGGTTTTGTTCACACAGGGCAGTTCAGCAAGACTGGCGCCGAATATGAAAGATGCTCCCGTTGACGCTGTTGTCATCGGAATTGTTGACACTGTTGATGTCTTTGGAAAACAGATTTATTCCTCAAAACAGCAGGGATGAAATCTGTTGCTTGCAGAAATTTAGTTAAAAAAGAAATGGATTTGGCTTATGGATTCACAGATTAATGAAGCGCTAATACGCGGTATTGTTGAAGAAGTATTACAAAGGCTTGGTAAACCGGTAACGCCTGCCACGCAGACGGTGTCCGGAGCGCCGGCAGTTAAGAAGGCATCGTCGCCCGGATTCAGAGGTAAATTCGGGGTTTTTCAAGATGTCAACGAGGCTTGTGAAGCCGCATACGAAGCGTATCTTCAACTTTCCGAACAGGGCGTTGCGGGAAGGGTAAAGATTGTCGAGACAGTAAAAGAAGTTTGTTATTCAAAAGCCGAGGAATGGGGAAAACTTGAGCTGGACGAGACCAAAATTGGAAGGCTCGACCATAAGATTGAGAAATTGAAAGGTCTGCGAGACGTTCCTGGGGTAGAGTTTCTCCAGCCTTATGCATTGAGCGGAGACCACGGAATTACGTTGGAAGAATATGCGCCATTCGGCGTGATTGGCGCTGTAACACCATCCACGCACTCGATTCCGACGATGGCATGCAATGTCATCAGTATGGTTGCTGCAGGAAATGCGGTTGTTTTTAACGCCCATCCCGCAGCGGTGAAATGCGCTGTAACTGCCGCACGGTTTTTGAATGAGGCAATTTACCGTAAGACCGGAATTGAAAATATTTTCACAATAATTGAAAACCCGACGATTGAATCGTTTAATGCCATTGCAAAGAATGAACGAGTTCGCATCCTTTGTGTAACCGGTGGACCGGGCGTAGTAAAGGCAGCGATGCAGACAGGCAAGCGGGCGATTTGCGCTGGTCCGGGCAATCCGCCGGTTCTTGTCGATGACACGGCGTGTCTTGATCGAGCCGGATGGAGTGTTGTTTATGGCGCATCTTACGATAATAACCTGCTATGCATTGGTGAAAAAGAGGTGTTTGTGCTTGATTCTGTCGCGGACAAATTCATGGCAGCGATGGAGAAACATGGCGCGTATAGATTGACGGACGCACAGGTTGAACGGCTTACAAAGGCGGCATTTGTATTTCCGGAAGGTAAAGGCGCAGGGTGCGCTCATGCAGTTGTAAACCGTGACCTTGTAGGACGGGATCCGGATGTTCTGGCAAAGGTTGCAGGCACAAGTATTCCGCCGGGAACTCAACTCTTGTATGCGGAGACACCGGCAGACCATCTGTTTGTAATTGAGGAACAGATGATGCCGTTTATTCCGGTTATTCGGATTAAATCGGTTGAAGAAGGGATTGAACTCGCAAAGAAAGCCGAGCATGGTTTCAAACATTCCGCGATGATTCACTCGCATAATGTGAAGCACATGACGATGATGGCGAAGGCACTTGAAACCACGCTCTTTGTAAAGAACGGACCGTGTGTTGCAGGGCTCGGGAATGGTGGCGAAGGTTATCCGAACTTTTCGATTGCAACCACAACAGGCGAGGGCATTTGCAATCCCCGGACGTTTACCCGTATCCGCCGCTGTTGCATGGTTGATTATCTGAGGATTTTTTAAAATGTTCCTTGCCCGTGTGGAAGGCAACGTTGTTTCGACACGAAAACATCCGAGCCTTGAAGGATGGCGGCTGATAATATGCCAGCCGCTGGATGCGACGGGCAGACCGCAGGGGGTTCCGCAGGTTGCTATTGACCCGCTTGGCGCGGGGATGCATCAGAAGGTGATAATTTCAAGCGATGGCGCTGCATCGAGGAAAGCGGTCGGGGATGAGATGAGCCCGGTAAGGTGGATGATTATCGGGATTGTTGACGAAGTAACCACAGAGGACAAGAAAACGGAGTATTAAATGCGGCTGGGAAAGGTTATAGGCAGAGTAACGTTAAACGTTGCGGTTCCGAGTTGCATCGGAGCTCGGTGGCTTATTGTATCCCCATTCAGCCGTGATTTTTTCCAGAATGGCGCAGTCCCGCCGCAAGGCATGAGTAAAGAACCAACGCTTGTGGTTTACGACAATTTGGGCGGGCTTGTGGGACAGACTATCGGGTTTGTTGAAGGCAGAGAAGCGGCTCAGCCGTTTGCAGAGCCAACACCGATTGACGCAATAAATGCGGCGCTTGTTGACCACGTTTTTTACGACCCGGTTACGGATGATGCGGAAATATCCGTGACCACGCAGGAATCTAAACCGCATAAGGAAAGTAAGTAGAATTTTTAAAATTTTATAATTTTATGGCAAAGGTCATAAGTCTGAAAGATTTGGAAGAAATGTTGCGGAATGGCGGGGATATAAAGTCTTTGCCTGATGACGCTATACTTACGCCATCAGCGCGCGACCTACTCCGCGAACTCGAGATGAACGGCAAGTTAAAGACGATGCCGCAGAAACCACAGCCAGTTCAGACTTCCAATCCAAAACCTGAACCTGAGGCGCCGTTAAAGGTTACCTCAAAAAGCCCGAAAGCCGACCTTGAAAAGTTTTTCTATTCAAAACAAGTAAACGATCTGAAACTTCAAATTTGCGACATCGGCAAGAGATTGTGGATGCGGGAGTATGTAGATGGCAATGGCGGTAACATTGCGATAAAGGTTGCAGAAGACCTTGTTCTTTGCACGCCTACGCTCGTTTCAAAGGGATTCATGAAGCCGGATGACATGTGCCTTGTTGACATGGACGGCAATCAAATTCTCGGAACAAGGAAACGGACAAGTGAGATATTGATGCACCTTGAAATAATGAAGAAACAGCCGAAAGCCATTGCGTCTGTTCATTGTCATCCGCCTTATGCCACAGCGTTTGCCGTTGCCGGAATTCAGCCACCAACGTGCATGATCCCTGAATTTGAGGTCTTCTGCGGTTCGGTGCCAATTGCGCCTTATAGAACGCCGGGAACGCTTGAAATGGCAAAACTTGTCGGAGAACTTGCCGATAACCATAACACGATTCTGATGGCAAATCACGGTGTTGTGGCATGGAGTCACCTGAGTGTTGAAGACGCTTACTGGAAGATGGAAATCATAGAGGCGTATTGCAGGACAGTAGTTGTTACAACACAACTTGGTAAACCGCCCAACACGTTTGCGCCAGAATATATGAAAGATTTACTTAAAATAAAACAGAATCTCGGAATCCCTGACCCGCGATACGGATTAAAGGAATGCGAACTTTGCGACAACAGCGACTGGCGTCCGGGCGTCACGTGTTCTATAGCGCAAACAAATGAAGAAAAAGAGGTTAAGCCTGACCCGGAAGCAGAGGCTTTGGTAAATGCGATTACTGAACGGATAATGAATGAATTAAAGAAGTGATGAATTTAATAAGAGGTGTTTTTGCATGAAGGTAACAATAATCGGCGGTGGGGGAAGAGTTGGGTCGTGCGCGGCATTTGCGCTGCAGTGTGGCGGGATTGTTTCGGAAATTCAACTTATTGACGCAAACCAGACAGCCGCTGAGGGGGAAGCCTTAGACCTTTTGCATGGTAGCGCATTTACAGCCGATCAGAGAATATATGCCGGAGATTACCAGCGCGCGAGCGACAGCGATATGTTTATTATCACAGCCGGTCTTCGCAGAAAACCGGATGAATCGCGACTCGATTTAATTAACCGGAACGTGGCGCTTTTTCTTGATATTTTAAATAACATAAAATCAGCCGGTCTTCGTAAAGACGCGATTATATTTGTTGTTACAAATCCGGTGGATTTGTTAACTCAACTTGCGGTTGAGTATTCGGGATTGCCATGGCAACAGGTCATAGGTCTTGGAACAGTGCTTGATACTTCACGGTTTTGTTCGCTGATTGCTGATGAACTAAAACTGCCTCCCACGCAGGTGCGAGCCCTTATTCTGGGAGAACACGGCGATTCCATGGTTCCAATCTGGTCTTCCGCGACGGTAAATGGGTTGCCGCTTTCGGGCTTTAAGGAATGCAATTCAATGTTCCAGCAAGCTGTGTTTGAACGCGTAAGGCAGAGCGGCGCTGAAGTAATAAAGAAAAAAGGCGGAGCCGGATGGGCTGTCGCAATTGGGATTCGGGAGGTCGTTCATGCTATTGCCCTGAACAAGCAGCAAATATTACCTGTGAGTACAATGCAGAATGGCGCTTACGATTTAAACGATGTTTGCATTAGTGTTCCGACTGTGGTAGGCGCGGGTGGGGTGCATCGCCATGTCCAGATAGATCTTTGGCCTAAGGAACTTACGGCGTTGCAGAATTCTGCCCGTGTTCTCAAACAGACACGTTCAAGTATAAAAATTCAATGAACAAACCGGTAGAAAAATCGCTGGATGTAAAACTCGCTCAACTTAAAAAGAACCGAAATGCAAACGTCTTTATAATTGCCGATGCCAAAGATGCCGACATGGCTTTCGGCATAAAGGCAACAGGTCCGCGATATTATCTTTCGTCCAAAGGCGCCCGGGCGGCTCAGTTTTCTCCGGAAGTATGGACGCGGGAGGAATTCGGATATAGAAACCTGCCTGAATTTCTGGATATAATCCGCGAGATTGTGCATCAGGGTATTGTTGACATAATGCTGATGTCTGCGTCTGTAAACGAGCAACTGACAATCAAGGAAGGGCTTTTCAGAAACTCGCATGTTACGCCTGCCGCCCGTGCAAATGATACAACGGATATTTGGGCAATTCGTCATGGCTCATATACAAAAGAACCATCGAAACCGTTCAGGACCGCGACAATTGACCATATCCAGTGTGGCAAAATTGAATGCGACCGTTCAACCGATGAATTCCCAGGGGCAAATCTCGGATTGTATTCAATAACCTTCGTAAACAGACTGGAAGAAGACAGAGAAACATTGCTTGCGTTCAAGGCATTCCGGGAAGAAGCAGAACGGAAAAAATTCAGATATTTTCTTGAGGTATTTGACCCGAATGTGCCGAGCGGAATTCCGCCGGAAAAACTCGGCGAGTTTATCAACGACAATATTATCCGAAGCCTTGCAGGTGTTCCAGAAGCAGGGAGGCCGTTATTTTTAAAAATTGTCTATCACGGTCCACGAGCCCTTGAAGAACTGTGTCAATACGACCCAAATCTGATTGTCGGCATACTTGGCGGCAGCGCCGGTACGACATACGACGCTTTTCGTCTCATTTACGAGGCAAAAAAATACGGTGCGCGCGTGGCGCTTTTTGGTCGAAAGATTAATAACGCCGAACATCAATTGGCATTTATCGAGATGTTGCGGTTTATTGTTGAAGACCGTATTTCACCCGAAGAAGCAGTCCGGGCATATCATGCAATTTTACAGGCAAAGAATATAAAACCGCGGCTGCCACTGGAAAAAGACTTGCAACTGACCGACCCGGTAATGAGTTACGGCGGTGGCGAAACCAAAACGATGGTTAATATCCGGGAAAATCCACTTGCTCAACCTACGGCAAAACCGGCGCAGACCGATAAAGAAAAACCTACGCAGGACGAGACATCTTATCCAATCCTCCCGAACGGCAAACCGGATTTTGAAAAAATGACCCCTGAACAGCGGTTAAACTACCATCTTGGCAGACTTAAAAGGCGATTTGAGTAATTGTCCGCTTAAAATTCCTGTGTAAGCTGGAGATTCCTGAATTTACGTTCAATTCTTTTGTAATTTTTTCTGGCTTATTTTGTTCAGGTTATTATTCTGATTTTAACCTGCTATGAATACAGAGGAATTATATCAACAGAGGCTGCGTCGTTATGTGGCGGCAATGAGGAAAGAGAAACCGGATTGTGTTCCTATAAGACCTTTTGTTGCCGAGTTTACCGCAAAATATGCCGGCTACACCTGTCAGGAGGTTGTTCATGATTACACCAAGGCATTCGATGCCGCAGTCAAATGTGCCAAAGACTTTGACTGGGACGCCGTAGTTCCAAACATGGTTTATGTATGGACAGGTCTGACACAGGCAATAGGGCTTAAATATTACGGAATTCCCGGTATCGGCATTCCGCATGATGTTGGTTTTAATTACGTTGAGCCTTCTGAAGAAAATGCATTCATGAAGGCAAACGAATACGATGAATTAATAAAAGACCCCACCGGATTTCTTTACAACGTCTGGTTGCCGCGCGTTTCCACCGAAGTCTGTAAGATAGGAGAACCGGTTACATATCGTAATAACCTCTCGTTTGTCAAAGGCGCAATGGCGATGCTTTCCTATTTTTACGCTTTCGGACCGCAGGTCGAAAGGCTAAGAAAGGAATGCGGCACGGTTTCGGCAATAGCGGGGATTTTCAAAGCGCCGTTTGATATTATTGCGGACAAACTTCGCGGATATGTCGGGTTGATGATGGATATGCATACCCAGCCGAAGAAAGTTCTGCAGGCATGCGAGGCGCTTATGCCGCATCTTTGCCATGTCGGGTTGACAACCGCAGACCCGAATAAACTTGTGCCTATCGGATTCTGGATGCACCGCGGCTGTGTACCGTTTATCAACCCAAGACAATTCGAGACCCACTACTGGCCAACGTTAAAACCGATTATCGAAGAGTTCTGGAAACACGGACACCAAACCCTATTTTATGCCGAAGGAAAATGGGCGGCACACCTCGATAATTTCCGCGAGTTACCGGACAGAAGCATTGTTTTCCATGTGGACAGGGATGATGTGTTCGAAGTTCATAAAAAATTAGGCGATAAATTCTGTATAAGCGGCGGAATTCCAAATGTATTGTTGAGTTATGGCAAACCTGACGAAGTAAGAGACTTTTGTAAACGTGTGATTGACGAGGTTGCTGCAGATGGTGGCTACATTATGGACGCGTCGGCAATTATGCAGAATGACGTAAGCATTGAGAATCTGAAAGTCATGACAGAATTCACCCGGCAGTATGGGGTTTATTCAAGTCCATCGTATAATCCCGACATAATTCCGCCAGCAGAACTTGAAGAATCAAAATTATCCCGCCAAAAAGTCAGCGGCATGCCACCACATATTAAGCCGTCAGTAAGACCCGGTGTTTGTTTCCCGTGGGAAGAAAAAGTAAAAGAACTACCCGAATTAACAGGCAACGTGGAATTGCTGAGAAAGGTGTGGGAAGATATCGATTCCATGGCAAACATGTATATCTGGCAGATTTTGTTGAGCTTTTAATCCTTGACAATATTTTCTTAAAGTTGATTTTGATGAATATGAAAATATCCCGGCGAAAATGGATTGAAAATGTTGGAGTCGGCGTAACAGCCTTTGCGTTTTCAAAAGAATTGTCCCCCCTTTTTGCTGATGCCGCTTCACGGAAATTCAAAATTGGCGCGTGCGAGTGGTCATTGAGAAAGAGCGACCCCAGTTGCTTTGACGTCGCAAAGGAAATCGGGCTTGATGGTGTACAGGTGGATTTTGGTAATTTATCAAACGGTCTTCATCTGAGGAAGCCGGAGGTTCAGAAAGCCTATATTGACGCTGCAAAACGAACCGGTCTTGAAATTGCCTCGCTTGCAATGGCTGTGCTGAATAGCGTTCCGCTTAAAAGCGAGCCATGTTCTGCCCTATGGGTACTAGATGCCATCGAGGCGGCAAAGGCGCTGAATGTGAAAGTCATTTTAATAGCCCAGTTTGGCAACGGCGACCTCTACAAAGATAAGAAGGGGATTGATAGCACCGTTGCAGTTCTGAAAGAACTTGCACCACGCGCTGAAAAAGCGGGGATTATCCTTGGCATTGAAAATTACCTTAGCGCCGAAGAAAATTTGGATATCATCCGTCGCGTCGGCTCAAAGGCGGTTCAGGTCTATTACGATGTAGGCAATTCAACAGACAAAGGCTATGACATTTATAAAGAAATCCGGATGTTAAAGGGGCAGATTTGCGAAATCCATTTTAAAGACAACGGTTTTATGCTCGGAAAGGGTAGAATCGATTTTAAGAAGGTTCGTGAAGCCCTTGATGAAATTGGTTATTCGGGCTGGGCTCAGATTGAAGCTGCAGCGCCACATTCTCTGGTTCAGGATTACAAGGAACACCTTGCCTATCTGCGTCCGATATTTTCTTAACAAGACAATCTGATTTGTTCACTATGTGACCGGATGTTGTTTCTCCTGCAATCTTTGCGGCAAATAAAAAAGCGAGGCTAACTGCCTCGCTTTTAAATTTGTTTTGTATCAAATTTCTAATTTGATTGGGGGTTTACTCCCTGTGTCGGTATTGGAGCGGCTTCTGCGGTTTGCGCGACAACCTCTGGCAATACATTCACCCGTCTGCCGTCCTTATCAAAATAAACCTTGCCATCTTTGAGAGCAAACAACGTCCAATCACGTCCGACGCCGACATTCTTGCCGGCAATAAATTTTGTTCCGCACTGACGGACGAGTATGCTACCTGCGGTTACAAATTCGCCGCCAAATGCCTTTACGCCGCGACGTTGACTATTACTATCGCGACCGTTTCTCGTACTGCCTTGACCTTTTTTATGTGCCATAAGCCTGAATTAAATTTTAAGTTTAAGCCTTGATTTCTTCGATTTGAACAACAGTAAGACGCTGACGGTGTCCAACCTTGCGATGGTATCCCTCGCGCCGACGCATCTTCCAGGCAATAACTTTCTTGCCTTTCTTTTGCTCGAGCACCTTGCCGACGACCTTTGCGTTCGGCACTATGGGATTGCCCACCACAATATTGCCGTCTTTGTTCACAAGCAAAACTTTTTCAAAATCCACTACATTGCCGGGTTCGACATCGAGTTTCTCAATTTCGATTTTGTCGCCCGCTTTTACCTTATATTGTTTGCTTCCGGTTTCTATAACAGCGTACATAACCTTATTTCAATTAAGAGCCAAAAAATAAACCAATATTTGGTCAATTTGTCAATAACTTTTTAAAATTAACTCAAATTTTTCTATTTTCAAATTATTTCTACCACGGAAAAGGATTTGGTTCTTAAAATCCGTTACCGTTGCCGTTTCTGCCGTTTTTACCAGACCATTGCTTATTTTTATACTCGTTTAATGCTTTGTCAACCTTTGGATAATAAGATTCTTTGCCAAAGAGGGTTTCGATTGCCTTTTGCAATTCCATAGAAGGTGTAACAAAGAACATTTCATGGGTTTCAATAAAAACCAGATGATTCTTATACCCCACTATGCATAAAAGGACAGGGCAGGTTCCATGATGCTGTTCAAGTATGCTTTTCAGTTTATCAAGTTTTTCGGATGTAATATCCGACTCATACATCCTGATATGGATTTCTTTTGTCAATTTCTGCGGAGCCTGTTCCAGCGGAATAATTTCCCTTGCAAAGATTTTTGGTTTTTCATCTGCAAGTGAGGTTTCGCCGGTAACAAGCACAATCCGGTTTACTTCGAGAGCAGAACGCGCCTTTTCGATATTATCATTTGAAACTATAACGATAAAGGAGCCGGTTAAATCCTCAATTGTTGCCGTGCCGTATGGTTTGTTTGTTTTCTTTGAGATGCCAAATTTTGAAGCAGTAACAATTCCCCCGCACCTTACGACAGTTCTCTCTGGAACTCCACTGAGCTCACTTGCTGTATGGGTGCAATATCTTACGAGCAAATCCTTGTTTGCGCTCAAAGGGTGTCCGGAAACATAGAAACCGAGAAGTTCTTTTTCATACGCAAGCAATTCATGTTCAGGGAGTTCCGGTAAGTCTTCAAAGATTTCGTCGGTTTTGCTGTTTCCTGAGATATCAAATAGCAGGTTTTGTCCACGTGCCCTATCTGCGGCAATGCTTGCACCGCGGGCAAGCACGCGGTCAATAGCGGCAAGCATAGTTGCCCTTGTTTTCCCGAAACAATCACACGCCCCGGATTTGATTAGCGCTTCAAGAACCTTTCTATTCACAGAACGTGTATCTACGCGCTCGCAGAGGTCGGAGAGCGATTTAAATTTTCCTGCTTTTTCGCGTGCTTCGAGGATTGCCCTGACAGCGGCTTCGCCAATCCCCTTTATTGCCATCAAACCAAATCTGATTGATTGACCGTCCTGAGTGGGGGCGAACTCTGCCTGACTCTCGTTGATATCCGGTGGTAGGACTTTTATTCCGAAACTTTCAGCTTCTTCGACAAAAAGGGCGACCTTTTCGGTGTCGTTCATTTCACTTGTGAGCAGGGCGGAGATGTACTCAACGGGATAATTCGCCTTTAAGTATGCTGTCTGGTATGCGACAATTGCATAAGCTGCCGCGTGTGATTTGTTGAATCCGTATCCTGCGAATTTTTCGAGCAAGTCGAAAATCTGGTTTGCCTTGTCTTCCGGAATTTTATTTACCTTATAACAACCCTCGACAAACTTCTGGCGTTGTTTAGCCATTTCTTCCGGTTTTTTCTTACCCATGGCGCGGCGAAGAACGTCCGCTGCGCCAAGTGTATAACCGGCGAGAATCTGAGCTGCCTGCATTACCTGTTCCTGATAAATCAATACGCCGTAGGTTTCTTTCGAAATCCCTTCCAGAAGCGGGTGAATATATTCAATCGGCGCTCTACCGTGTCGTCTTTCTATAAAATCATCGAGCAGGTCCATTGGTCCTGGACGATACAACGCGACAAGCGCCGTAATGTGTTCTATGGATTCGATTTGAAACCTGCGGCACAGATCCCGCATCCCGCTGGATTCAAGCTGGAACACGCCAATTGTATCGCCACGATTTAACAACTCGTAGGTCTTCGGGTCGTCGAGCGGGATTTTATCTATTTTGATATCGATCCCGCGTGTTTTCTTAATCAACTCGCATGCGTTGCGGATAACGGTCAGGGTTCTTAACCCCAGAAAATCCATCTTCAACAGTCCAAGATCGCCGACAGGTCCCATTGCATACTGCGTTACAACAGAACCGTCTTCGTCCTGTTTAAGCGGTATCATGTTGACGAGCGGTTCAGGACCGATAACGACACCGGCGGCATGAACTGAGGCGTTTCTTGTGATATCCTCCAGAATAAGCGCAACATCAATCAATTCGCGAATCACCTCATTGTTATCGTATTGCGCCTTTAGTTCCGGCACTTTCTGTAGGGCTTTGGTAAGGTTGATATTCGGTTCATTGGGAATCATCTTTGCCAGACGGTCGCACTCGTCGTAACTCAATCCCATTACCCTGCCGACATCGCGAATTGCCATTTTTGCCCCCATAGTGCCGAATGTGATAATCTGGGCGACACTATCGCGACCGTATTTATTGCGGACATATTCAATGACGTCATTTCGCCTGTCGTCGGCAAAGTCTATATCGATATCCGGAGGATTTATTCTTTCAGGATTCAGGAATCTTTCGAAAAGTAGATTGTATTTAATCGGGTCAACATTGGAGATTTCCAGCAGATAAGTTACGAGCGAACCTGCTGCAGACCCACGCGCAACACACGAGACGCCAAGACTTCGTCCATAATGGACGAAATCGCTTACAATCAGGAAGTATCCTACGAACCCTGTCTTTGAAATAATTTTGAGTTCATGTTCAAGTCGCTGAAGAAGGGCGGAAATGGCAGCGGCAACGGGTTTTGAATTAATATCGGAGAAGTTGACATCCTCACCGGGCTGAACAGACAGCGTTGGAAGTCGTCGGGCATCTTCAATCTCCAACGGGATGAATTTTCCATTTTCAACCTTTGTCTTCAGACCGTAACGTTTTTCAAGTCCTTCTGCGACCAGTTTATAAAGATATTCTTCGTTTGTATAAGGCGCAGGCGCTTTAAATGCCGGATAGTGCAATTTGCCGAACTCGAACTCCAGCGCACACATGTCTGCGACTAACATTGTATTTGTTACAGCCTCCGGGATTTCGGCAAAGATTTGTTTCATCTCCTGTTCTGAACGCAGATGGTATTGTCCCGGCGCATAACTCAGGCTCAGTCTTTTTGGGTCGTGGATTGTTGTCTGAGTTCCGATGCAAACAAGACAATCATGCGCGTGGGAGTGTTCCTTTTCTATGTAATGGACGTCGTTTGTGGCAACCAGTTTTAAACCAAATTCGCGCGCGTATTGAATCAACTGGCGATTGACCTTTGCGTCTTCTTCGCTGCCATGGTTCTGAACCTCGAGGAAGAAATTATCCGCGCCGAAATTCTGTTTGAACCAGTCAATTGTCTCTTTTGCCTGTTTATATTGCTCGTTCAGGATTAAGGAAGGGATTTCGCTGGCAAGACAGCCGGAGAGAATTATCAGTCCTTCCTTGTGCTGGAGTAATAATTCTTTATCAATACGCGGTTTATAGTAATATCCCTCGAAAAATGACTTGGTGGAGAGTTTAATCAGGTTTTTATATCCAGTTTCATCCTTTGCAAGGACAACGAGGTGATAGTAAACATCGCGTCCGCCGGCTGCGGTTTTCTTTTCGAACCGGCTTCCCGGGGCAACATACATTTCGCAGCCGATGATTGGTTTGATACCTTTGTCCATCGCTGCTTTGTAAAAGTCAATAGCGCCGTAGAGAACGCCGTGGTCTGTGATTGCCATTGCCTTAAAGTGCAGGTCATGCCCCTTTTGCACCAATTTATCCAGCCGGCAGGCGCCATCCAGCAGCGAGTATTCTGTATGTAAATGTAAATGGACAAAGTCCGAAAACTTCATGTCAAAATAATGAATTTTAAATTTTTAATGTCCAGTATGAATCTCCAAAACTCAAGTCCAATCGGATTTTACCACTAATGAAACGCGCAAACAGTATTATAGTTGTGAAATTTAGTTTTGTGCTGCACATCCATAAAGTTCTGATTTTTATTATTAACAATAACAATTTATGAGCAACGGGATTTTTTAAAAAACGGAAGTGGAATTAGCGTATTCAGAAACAAAAATCCCCGCCCTGGCCGTGTGTAAACTGTTCCTTTGAACAATTTAAGAACAGGTGGGCGCCTAATCGTCCGCTTTCGACTTCCTGCTGTAACGCAGGCATGTCGGCCACGGCCGAGAACTCGGCTCCCTTTATTTTTTATTACGGTTCAAGGACTTAGTTACTAATCACGCACCGGGCAGGGAAATCCTGCTTCTTAATATTTCTTCAAAGAGCAATTCCTATTTTTTTCTGATATAATTTTAACACGCAGTTTTTCCTTTAACAAGAAAAAATGGCAAAAAACCTGACTATATTTTTAACTGAAATGGCTTAAAATAAGATTGAAATGTTTATGAGTGAAAAGAAAGGCAAAGTTTATATTGTTGGCGCTGGACCCGGAGACCCTGGTTTATTAACCTTACGGGCAGCTGAACTTTTAAAAAAAGCGGATGTAATTATACGGGACGCGCTTGTGAACCCTGCAATCCTTCGTCTTTCAAAACAGGATGCCACGATTATTCATGCCGAAAAACGGTGCGGCGAGCACAAAATGCCTCAGGAAGAAATCAACCAGTTAATGCTTAAATACGCTCTTGAGGGGAAAATGGTTGTTCGTTTAAAAGGCGGCGACCCTTGCACATTTGGCAGAGGAGGGGAGGAAGCGTATTTTTTGGCTGAAAATAATATTCCGTTTGAGATTGTTCCCGGTGTATCAAGCCTGCAAGCGGTTCCTGCCTACGCTGGAATTCCACTTACTCACAGAAGTGCCGGTTCTGTTCTTACTGTCGTCAGCGGTTATGAATCCAAAGATAACCTGGCGCCAATCGATTATTCTCATCTTGCCGGCATTCCCGGGACAAAGGTATTCATGATGGCTACATCGAAATTGCGGCAGATAACCGAGAACCTGATTAAAGGCGGTATGTCGCCGCAGACACCTTCAGCAGTAATTCAGTGGGGAACGCTTGGCAGACAAAGAACAGTTACCGGCACACTAGGCGAGATAGCCTCGCTTGTTGAAAAAAGCGGTATCACCCCGCCGACTGTTGTGGTTGTTGGCGATGTAGTCAAATTCAGGGATAAACTGAACTGGTTTGAGTCAATGTCGCTATTCGGACAACGCATAGTTATAACGCGGGCAAAAGATCAGGCAAATCAACTGGCTGTTACACTTCGGGAAAAAGGGGCAGATGTGCTTGAAGTTCCGACGATTAAAATTGTTCCCCCGACGCAAACTGAAGATTTAATGGACGCCATTTTAGGTCTAAACGAATACGACTGGCTTGTATTTACAAGTCCAAACGGCGTTACGGCTTTCTTTGAACATTTCTTTAAACATTTTGACGACCTGCGGGATATTGGCGGAACAAGGATTGCTGCTATCGGACCCGGCACAGCGGCTAAACTCAGGGAATATCATCTCAGGATTGACCTCATGCCTGAAGAATCGCTGGGAATCAAAATTGCAAAAGCCTTTGCCGCCTATGAGAGCATTGAAAATCTGCGTATCTGCATTATGCGAGCGGAGGTTGCCAATCAGGAACTGCCGAAAGCCCTCGAAGACCTTGGCGCCATTGTTGATGACATACCCTGTTACCGCACTGTTCCTGAAACAGAAGACCCAAACGGCGACGCTCAACGGTTACTGAACGAAGGCGCTGACTGGCTCCTATTCACAAGTGGTTCGACGGTCGAAAATTTCCATCTCCGTTTTGACCTGCCGGCACTGTTGAAGAAGTTCGGAAACATACGGATTGCCTCCATTGGTCCTGAAACCAGTAAAAAGATCGAAAGTTTTGGGATTAAACCGACCGTTGTTGCAAGGGAACATAATATCCCTGGATTAGTTCAATCCGTAGAAGAGTTTGTTTTGAAAAACCGTTCCTAATTCAGAAGATGGAGCAATTTTATTCCCTTCTGAATCCAGAACGGGATTGTTAAAAAACCGACGATTGAAGTTGAAATCACAACGCGTAATGCAGTGGCAACATCGCCTCCGTAATGTTTTGTCATGACTATCGGGAAAACCGCAGATGGCATGGCAGATTGCAGCACAATTACCGCTTTGAGTTCCTTTGAACAAGGGATAATGTAAGCAATGGCAAGGAATATTACAGGCAAAACAACCAACCTTAAAAAACATGAAGCTGAAATTATAAGTTTTCCTTTGCCCGGATTGAACTCCTCCAGATAATCGTCAATCGTGGCGCCGATTAAAATAACACCCATCGGAATAGCGCATTGACCGAGAACCTTTATCGTGTGGGTAACTACTTCTGGCAACCACGTCCCGGCTCCGCAGAAATTTAGTATTACCGAGACAACAATAGAAACGAGCGGAGCGTTAATAATTTTTTTAAGGTTAATCTGTTTTGAGTCCTCGGACAACAAGGCTACTCCGAGAGTCCACAGCGAAATTTCCACGCCAATGTTATGCACAAACAGAACACCTGCGGTTTCTTTATCAAACAGATAAAGCGCAAGTGGTAAAGGCACATAGCCGTAGTTATACATTCCAACGGTAAAGGCGAATGTGCGTCTTATTTTTGGTTCGTCAAACCGCAGGAGTTTTGCAAGAACCAGACCGAGCGCCACTCCGATGGCAACAGTCGAATAACCTATTATTGGGGCAATGAAAAGATTCGATAATTTTTCCAGCGCCTTGTTCCCTACGATTGAATCAAAGGCGAGACAGGGCGAGAGAACATTAATTGTCATTCTGAGAAGGCTTGCGTCTGCGTCGGCAGTCAAAAGTTTTAACCGGCGCATCAGCAAACCGGCAATTGCAATAATAAAAATAGGCGCAACAGCCTGAATTATTATCGAAATTGGAATCAAGGGATGCTCAGATATTTAAACCAGCAGGCAAATTCAATTGTCTGAATGTCCTGCAGTTTCCGGACGAATTCGGATGTTGGGTCCATTTTGAATCCTTTTACCACCTCCTCCAGGAATTCGAGGGGACTCCACTCGTCATTTCTGATAATACTTTCGAGCAACTGCGTATCGCCTTTCTGAATTAAATATTTGCGTACCTCGTTTGTAATATTTGCAAAAACAATATGTCTTCTGTCTGTTTGTCTGAACCAGAAACGGGAATTAAAAAAGTCCTGTTCTCTCCTGTGGATCATTGCATGAAAATAACAAAATTCGGTTGACCTTTCTTCGTCGGCGATCTGATGGGCGAGTTCCAGATAATCGAACCATAACAGGGTTAAACATTTGACATGTTTTTCTGACCATTCCGGCAGAATTCGCTCCTTCCAGATTTCTTTTAATTTTGCGTCAATGACCTCCACGTCAGGTCTTTCTTCCCTCGTTTTGGAGTCAATTCCGGGAACTGACCTGTCAGGTTGCAGCAATTCAACAAATTTTGCAGGTAACTCTTTAAATAATTCTGACATTGCCAAAAAATCCCTTTTTCACACAAAAACAATTATTTGTTTATTTTTATACCTGTTCCGGTTACACTATCCCTTGATTCATCGCTGTTCATTAAACGGATAGCGACCAAATAATGAAATGAATTTAAATTAAAAAACAAAAAATTCAAAGTAATTAGATATATAAAACCATTTGTAATAAAAGTGAACAAAAATCCGGAAAAAACTCAACCATCATTAAGCATATACAGGCTTGTAAAAGAATACATAAGGATATCGCGTATTTCTGTTTCTCCGGTGAACGGCAAAATTCTTGCGAAAAACTGGCTTGCGCTCCAATTGACCTCGCGGAAGAACGAAAGACCTTTTGAAGGCAAAATCGGAAATGCAACACTTTACGCCGCAAGTCACTACGATTTTCTCGAGCTTTTTGACGAAGTTTTTCTTGTCAATGCCTATCACACAAAACTCGATGAGCCGCGTCCGCTAATCCTTGATTGTGGTAGCAACTGCGGTTTTACCACTGCCTATTTTAAGATGCTTTATCCGGAATCCAAAATTATCGCATTTGAACCTAACCCCTCTGTATTTTCACTTTTCAAAAAAAATGTTGAAAAGAATAACTGGTCTGACGTAACTGCCGTCAACGCAGCCTGCGGATCGGAGGACTGCGAAAGGGATTTTTCCATAAACGAAGCCTATTCGCTTGCGGGAAGCGCTGTTTCAAATTCAGATTCTCCCCGTTTGAAAGTAAGGCAAATAGCCTTAGCGGATTTCATAACCGAAGAGGTCAGTCTTCTGAAAATGGACATAGAAGGCGCGGAAACTGAGGTTCTTCGCCACCTCTCGCAAACCGGCAAGATTCAGCTGGTGAAGAGGTTTGCAATCGAATATCACCATCGTTTATTTGAGCCTGACTCAAAACTCGCTGGTTTTCTTGATATCCTTGAAAAGAACGGATTTGATTACAATTTCTTTGCATATAGGGTTCACTCGGAATTTTACTCTCCCCGCTGGCAATCTATGATGATCTATGCCTTCAGAAAATAGTCCCAACCGGTTCAATTTTGTCTGTTTAATTTTAGATTGAATAGTGGATAAAGATTTTAAATAGAACTTTATAAAATAATTTAAAAATGGATACCTCTATTAAATAAAAAGCTATTTTAATAGTTTTTCCAAAATTGCCGCACTTTTCCTATTTTTGCTCCATTTGGAAACTTAATTATCGCTTCTCCTTTTTTAAGTTTTTGGTTTATATCGAAACCAAATATTTTCTTTTGTTGTTGAGTTGAAAGAGTATGAGGAGAAAAATGAACACCACATTCAGATAGTTCAATAAAGTTAGTAGCATAGTTACCAGTTGTCTCAAAAGATTCAACATCTTGTGAGGCAAGCCATAAAGGAAAGCCCCATGACCGTCCCTGCCTTGCTAATGAACTTAATAAACCAGACTTACCCTCCTTAGGTAATAGTAGATGAGCTTCATCTACAAATAGGACCATTTTGAGTGGTTGAATTCCATTTTCCGCAGGTAAATTTTGATTCATTTTTTTCATTAGGAAATTTAATAATAAAGCAACAATTAATGATTTAGTAGTATTATCAATATGCAATCCCTTAAAGTCAATTACTAAAGAATTACTAAGCCATTCTTCTGGTGATAAGGATTTTTCATGCGTCTCAAAAATTTTTAAATCATTAATTTTTTTAAATATTGCAACATTTACGCCAGACTCATCGGTTTCCTCTAATGCCTTGGTAAGAGAAACAAAGTCTGGGTTCTTAACACGTTTAAATGCCTCGGCAATATTTTGTTCTTGTTTTGCTCCAAGTTGTGGTGCAAAACACCGGATTAAATACGCGATTTCATAACCAAGTTGAACTTTTTCAATATCATTCGATATATAATTTAACGGATTAATTGGAAGAGTCTCTTTTATTAATTTTATGTATTTTGCTCCTGTCAGATCAAAAAATTTATTTCTATTTTTAGTTTGTTCGTAGTTATTTGGGTTTTCCTCTAATTCACCTTTTAAATCGAAAAATAGAAACCTAACATTTTGTTCTGAAAGCTGAACGAGCAAATCTAATGCAAGCTGGCTTTTGCCTGAACCTGGTTCGCCGGAAATTATTAGCAGACCATTCTTTGTACCTGGGCCATTGATCGACCATTCGTCATTATTTTCTTCACTATTATCAAAAAGTTTGAGCTTAACTTCCTTATTTATAATTGTTAAAATTGTTAAATATGAAACACGATCTTCATCTATTTTACCACCTTCATCTAACAATATTTTTATAAATTTTACTCTGTCTTTTCCACATTGTTCCCACAACATTTTCAAATAATAACAACCGTACTCGAAGTATTTGCGAAATTCTTTCCTGTAACTACTTTCATCAAGTGTTATCCCACAGCGATAATTTATAGCTGCTTTTACAATTTCTTTCAAATCATCACCAATTACTTGTTCGTCGTTTAATGTTGTTCCTTTAGAATCTTTTATTTTGTAATCTGAAGGTATTCCTTTATTTAATGCGATAAAAACCGCAAGCCTACCAACTATTGCTTGATTCCGTGCACTTATGCGTGGAAATAAATCAGTGATAATTTTATAGGACTCTTCGCTTGTTTCGAATTTCATAACATTGCTATTATTAATGTTTAAATTTGACGGCCAAAGTAATCTTTTGATACATAAAGGTCATAATCTTTAGTTTCTAAATTTTCTCTCAAATTTAAAGTATAAACACGGGCAATATTATTTGAAATTTTCTCAAATAATGGCGAATCAGGCCCGATTTCTGCATTAGTACTTAGAATTATAGATTGATGACCACTCAAATATAACTTTTCAAGGACACTTTCTCGAACCTCTTTATCTAACCGCGCTAATGGAGTATCAACAACAAAAGGTGGGACAGTTTTGGCTAATCTTTTCAATGCTTCATAGAACGCTAAGATTCTGACCTGTCGTTGTCCTGCTGAAGGATTTATATCATCCCAGAGGATTTTATTCCCATCGTAAGTATATAAATAACATTCCCATTTTTCATTAAACTCCATTTTTTCAAACTCATTTTCTCTATCTGTTATTTCCAACCATATTCTGCTTACAATTTCAGATATTTGTTCGCGCATTTTATTTGCTGCTTTTTCTCGTATTTTATCAGCAGCATCTTTGTAATAGCAAATACGCTTTATTAAGCTTTCTTGTGATTCTATCATATTGATTTTTTCTTTTATTTTTGATTCATCAGATTTTAAATTTTCCAATTCTTTCTCAAGATTTTTAATTTCAGTGGTTATATTTATTATTTTGTTTTCTAAATCATTTTTCTTTTGTTCTAACATTCCTTTCTTTTCATAAATTTTTTTACCTTTTTCTAAAGCACTTGAATTATTTAACATATGTTTAATTTTTGAATCCAAATACTTAATATCTGATTCGACTTTGTCAATTTCCTCATACGTTTTTTGTAAATTTATTAACCCTTGTTTATATAAAGACAATTTTCTTCTAATAGTAACACTTGAATCTTTGTTATCAGTAATAAATATTTTATTTGCCATTCCCTTCGGCGGGGGATTAAATAACCTATGTAATGCTTTCTCGAGACGTTCTTCGTAAAATAATTTTATATTATCTGGTAATTGATATTCTTTGGGTGGATTACCAAAAACATCGTTTTTTACCTGAGGAATCTTTGGCTCTACTGTGCTTTTAGCATTTTCCCAATCTCGTCGTATTTCTTCGGATAATAAAGCTTCATTTAAGTCATGTTTTAATTTTCCAAGCAAATGAATTGGTAACGAATATTCCAACGCTTTCTTTATCTCTTCTTCAAGATTACTTAGTAGTTGTTTCTTTTTATCTCTATTAACTTGCAATGTATTTAATTCTTCAGGATTAATTGTTCCAAAGTTTTTAAGTTCATCATCAATTCTCTTTAGCTCATATTCGATATTATTAAGTTCATCCTGACATTCCTTTAATTCCTGGTTTCTTAATTTCAGAAGCTCTCTTTTTTCGGTTATTTTTGAATTTAATGTTATTAATTCAGAATGAATTTTGTTTTTATCAATATTTTTAGTATGTTTTCCTAATTTTGTAACGCAATAGGCTAAAGAATTTTCCAATTCATTATAAATCCAAATTCCCAATACTTTACTTATACCTTCGACAATATCGTTTGCTGATAAATCAATAATTTGATTTTGCTCTGCATCAAAAAAGAAAAACCGAGCAAGGTGCCTTGGAAGTAACGAATCACGCAATTTCTGAATTTCTTCGTCTTCTTCTGTTCTCTCTTCATCATTATTAGAACGATTTACTGCAGAACTTTCCCATATCTCAGGTGAATTATCATTAAACGTGATCTTTCGTTTTATTTCTAATTTTCGTTCAGGCCTTCCATATTCAATGCTCTTTTCTGTTAATAATATTTTAAGCTCAGAGATTCTTACCCCCTCTTTCTTAGCACGTCTATTCAAAGATTCGTTAAAAGAAAAGTTTGTAGTTTCAAATTTTTTAATATCCTTTATTCCATCCTCTCCAATTAATGCTAAATATATCGCTCGTAAAATATGTGTTTTCCCGGCACCATTTTTACCGCCAATTAAAATCGCATTTTTACCTTCTAGATTTTTAAAATTAAATATATGTTCGCCATAAAACGGTCCAAAATTTTTTATTGATAATGAATCTATATATACCTTAGGCATAATTTTTTATTTAATTATATTTATATCATCTTTAATTATTATTTAAATCATCTTTAATTATATTTAACAACTCCTCGTGTTTGATATTATTGCCGCCATTCTTATATTGTTCAACTTTAGCAACAAGCCGTTGTAACGTGTCTAAATTGATGTTTAGTTCTTTAGCAACGTCTTCTTCTATTTCTTTTAACCAGTTCTTTTCTTTTTCATCATAATTCATTTCAAAACCCTCCTTGCTTCCATTAACAATATTCCATACCCCATATCCATCATCAGGATTACGAGCTGATTTCCAAAACTGTTGTATTAGAAAAAGCTCGTCATGTGTAATTAACTCAATACCAATTTTTTGTTGCAAGTCAATCAATTTTTTTAATAATTCTCTCCTTGCATCTATTGTAAGGGGACCGGGTCCCATATTTCCATTCATTCGGCGAGTGTCTCTAAATCCATTTTCTGGATTTCTAAATTCGAGTAGTGTATCTCTAAAATTAAGAAGTAATTCCATTTTCTCATCCCCACTTTCTAATAGACCTTCACTAGTTTTATCACGTTCAACAACTGTACAAGTCCAACACCCAAATCTCGAATTCCCGCATGCCGGAGCATTGGTGTCTATTTGTAACGGGCATTCGCCGCCACCCGCTTTTGAGTATAATCTGTATAATTCTTCATTATTACCTCCCCATGGATTTTTATGTTGTAAAAGATAAGCCCAAACCTGTTCGGTAGTTAGATATTGAATGGGATTAGAAATCCAAACACGTGGTAAATTTGGATGTCGTGTTAATCCATTCCGTTGTTCTCTATTTATCATGGTTTTGGCTCTATTAGGACTTTCTGTTCGCCGAGACCCAAGGTGCAGTATTGCTTCCCCCCATTTTGTTATACGTTTTTCAATAAATCTATTAACAGGATCAATTTTTAATCTTTGTGTGCACCACCTGAAATTTCTGTTTGGTGGAGGATATCCGCGTCCAATTATATTTACCCAAAAACTGTCATCTGTGGCTGGACGCAATAAATGGACTTCAATTTTTAAATTGTTTTCATTAGAAAATTTTTCCATCTGTTTGAGAGTTTTTTGTATAATTTCGACGATGGCAGGAATTTCGACACGAGTATCTGTACATACGATATGGACTTCTTTTTCTCTTTCTTTTTCTGGTATTGCTAAAATTACTTCAAAAATTATTGAAGCAACCATTGTGCTATCTTTTCCACCGCTGAATCCCACTAACCATGGCCTACTATCTGACCTATAGAGTTCAATTAATTCTTCTTTTATATTTTTAACAATCTGCATAACTAAAAAATGTACATATATTGCGATTTTATCTTAATTCCTCTACGGCATTTTTAATAATTTCTAAGGCATTTTTAACCTGATCAAATGTTGTTGTATATCCTAAAGAAAATCTTATCATTTGTCTACTGCTTTCATCATCTGGCTTCATTGCTTTTATAACATGAGATGGTTCAGTTGAATCTGCCAAACATGCAGAACCAGAGGATACACAAACACCTCCTTCATCCAACAACAAAATCAGGGCTGCAGAGAGTACATTGTGGAATGTTATGTTAGTAGTATTTGGAATTCTTTGAACTTTATGACCATTCAATTCAGTGTCAGGGATACTTTTTAAAATTTCATCTTCAAGATAGTCGCGTAATGGACGGACTCGTTTTTCATAATCTTTTAAATAGGAAAGAGTTATTTCCGCAGCTTTACCAAAGCCGATTATAAATGGCACATTTTCTGTACCTCCTCTACGGCCATTTTCTTGGTGCCCACCTATAATAAGTGGCGAAAATGGCGCTTTCTTTCGTACAAATAGTGCTCCAATTCCTTTTGGAGCATAAAGTTTATGCCCTGTTATAGACAGGTAATCAACATTTACTTTTTTAACATCTACTTCAATTTTGCCCACAGCTTGTACAGCATCACAGTGGAATAATACACCTTTCGATTTGCATATTTCAGAAATTTCCTTGATTGGGAAAATCACACCTGTTTCATTGTTAGCCCACATTAGCGACACGATTGCTGTTTCGGGCGTAATTGCGTTTTCTAAATCAGAAATATTTAAGATCCCTTCTCTATTAACAGGTAGATAAGTTACCTTATATCCGATATTTTCAAGTGATTTACAATAATTTAAAACAGAAGAATGCTCTACACAAGATGTAATAATGTGTCGTTTATTTGGACACGCTTTTAACGCTGCATTGATTGCGGCATTATTACTTTCTGTACCGCCTGAAGTAAAAATTATTTCGTTCGGATGTGCATTTATAAGAGCTGCAACACTTTCTCTTGCTTTGTTTATAGCTGTTTTTATTTTTGAACCGAAACGATAACTGCTTGAAGGGTTTCCCCATTCAAACTCAAGATAAGGCATCATCGCCTCTAAAACTTCTGAATGAATGGGTGTTGTTGCATTATGGTCTAAATAGATCATATGAAAATTATTTTTTAGAATATTCCAATACTCAATTTATTTTAATTCTTTACATTGCAACCATCTTATTAAATTGTGGCACTTTTAATATAAAAATTATAAAAATAATGAAAAAATTCAAAATAATAATACTGTATAAAGATGACATTAACGATTTTTATTTTATCACATTTTTCCTGTAAAATTGGTGAAATTTTTTGAAAAATTTTTCTGTTAAATCAATGATGTGCATAATAAAAATGATGTATGAAAACGAAAGTTGTAAGGCGAAAGGTCTGTTCTGCGTTTCTTGTTTCTGCGCTTGCGATATTCATCAACATATCTGCGGTTAATGCTCTAACTTTTTATGTGTCGCCACAGGGGAATGATAATTGGTCGGGAAGAATAAAGACGCCGAACCGTGAAAAGACGGACGGACCTTTTGCAACTATTTCTGGGGCGCGCGATGCATTGAGAAAATTTCGCGAGAAAACACCGTTAAACGAAAAAGTCGATGTTGTAATTTCCGACGGGGTTTACAGGATTACTGAACCGATAATTTTTGAACCGCAGGACAGCGGGTCGGATGGATTGCCTGTGGTTTACCGCGCAGATGACGGCTCAAAACCGCTTATCACAGGCGGAAAGAATATTTCCGGATTTAAATTATGGAAGGATGGTATCTGGCGAACCTATATTCCGGAAGTAGCGCAGGGGAAATGGTATTTTGAACAGCTCTTCGTGAACGGAAAACGCGCCGTTCGCGCCCGTGAACCCGATAAATTTTTCTTTTATATGGTAAATGTAAAAGAGGAATTCATTGACGGTAAAGACGCCAAAACCGCAAAACGCGCGGTTCAGAAGGTTTGGATAAAAGACCACGAATTTAACTTACTTTCACAACTTAAACCGGAAGAATTGAAGGATGTTGTGATGGTGGTCTTTCATAAATGGGACAATACACGCCGTTACATAAATTCGCTGGATAAAACGGAAAAGGCAATCATAACTGAAGGGCGTCCGATGAAGCCGTGGAATCCATGGACTAAAAATACGACATATCATCTGGAAAATTTTCTTGCAGCCCTTAACAAGCCCGGTGAATGGTATCTTTCGCGCGATGGTTGGCTTTATTATATGCCTGAAGAGGGCGAGGATATGGCAAAGGCGGAGGTAGTTGCGCCGGTGAGTGAAAAATTCATTGTAATCAAAGGCGAACCAAAGGATTCAAAATACGTCCGCAACATAGAATTCAGGGGACTCAGGTTTGAACACTCGCAATGGGTGATGCCAGAATCCGGATTTGAGCCAAGTCAAGCGGCTTCGCCGATTGAAGGCGCAATACAGGCTGACGGCGCGGAAAATATTGTATTTGAAGACTGCGAAATCGGACACACAGGTTCTTACGCAATCTGGTTCAGAAAGGGTTGCCGCGGAAATGTGATAAGGAAATGTTTTATCCACGACCTTGGGGCAGGCGGACCGCGTATCGGCGAAATGTCCATACCTGCAAACAAGTCCGAATATACATACGGCAATCTGATTGAAAACAACATAATTGTGCATGGCGGACGTATCTTTCCGTGCGCAGTCGGGGTCTGGGTTGGACATAGTCCGCTGAACAAAATATTGCATAATGAGATTGCGGATTTTTATTACACGGGAATATCTGTTGGATGGCGCTGGGGATATGCCGAAAGCCTTGCGAAGACAAATACTATCGCCTTCAACAATGTGCATCATATCGGTTGGGGACTTTTGAGCGATATGGGCGGAATCTATACGCTTGGTCCGTCCGAAGGAACAGTTGTAACAAACAATGTCTTCCATGATATCTACTCCTATACATACGGCGGCTGGGGACTTTATACCGACGAAGGCAGCACCGGCATTTTGTTTGAAAACAATCTCGTCTACAATGTAAAGAGCGGCTGTTTTCACCAGCATTACGGAAAAGAAAACATTGTAAGGAACAACATCCTCGCATTCAGCAAAGAACAGCAGCTGCAGGCAACGCGTGTGGAAAACCACCTTTCATTCACATTGGAAAGGAACATTATTTACTACACAAACGGCAACCTGCTTGCCGGACCGTGGGACAAAGTGCGATTCATAATGCGTAGTAACTGTTTCTACAATGCATCAGGCGAAGTCAGGTTCGCTGGAAAAACGTTGAAGGAATGGCAGGATGCCGGAAAAGACGAAGGTTCCATAGTTGCTGACCCGCTTTTTGTTGACCCGCAAAATTATGACTTCAGGCTGAGACCGGACTCGCCGGTTTTCAAACTCGGTTTTAAACCTTTCGATTATACAAAGGCTGGTGTTTACGGCGATTCATCGTGGGTAGACAAGGCGCGGCAGATAAAATATCCGCCCTTTGAAATGCCGCCGAAACCAAATTAACAATCTGCAACTCGGAAAAAAACTGGTTATCATACTGTGTAAAATTTTTACCTGCTATCTGTGAGTTCAAAGGGACTGTCTGATGTTTTTTTCCTTAAAATGTTACTTTTTAAAATCCCTGAAACAGGTTATTTTAACGCGGTAAGGATATTCTTTTATGAGCGAACTTTATCCATTAATTTTTAAACCGATTTTTAAAGAACGGGTATGGGGCGGAAGGCGGTTGAAGGAATTATATAACAAGCAACTGCCGGAAGGTGTTCCGATTGGCGAATCGTGGGAAATTTCTGACAGACCCAATGATGAAAGCATTGTAGAAAACGGAAAATTCAAAGGCAATACATTGCGATGGCTCATGGAAAATTTCCATGACGACCTACTCGGGATTACAAAGGACTACAACGGCAGGTTTCCGCTGCTGGTTAAAATTCTCGATGCTCAGGATGTGCTGTCTGTGCAGGTGCATCCGCCTGCGGAAGTGGCAAAAGAACTCGGTGGCGAACCAAAGACTGAAATGTGGTATGTCGCCCATGCAGACCCGGATTCCGTCATATACGCCGGCTTGAAAAACGGCGTCACAAAAGAAGATTTCGTCGGGCGGATTTCCTCAGGCGCTCTGGATGAATGCCTGCATAAACTGCATGTGAAAGCAGGAGATGCAATTTTTATTCCGTCCGGCAGAGTCCATGCCCTTGGAAAGGGACCAGTAATTTTTGAAATCCAGCAAAACTCAGACACAACTTACCGGGTTTATGACTGGAACAGGGTTGGACTGGACGGCAAACCGCGTTCTCTGCATATTCAGGAAGCCTTGAAATCCATTAATTTTTCTGACTTCGAACCGCAATTGATCGCGTCGAAGTATTCGCGGAATCCGACCTTCAGTGTCCGTTTTCTTGTGGACGACAAACTTTTCCGGGTAAACGCCTGCAAGGTGAAACGTGGGATTAGATTCAAACTTTCATCCGACGGCGTTCACATAATTGGGATGTTAAAAGGCGTTTTGAGTATTGGCGAGGGCGAAGACTGTGTTGAATTGTTGCCTGGGCAATTCTGCATGATCCCGGCAGCTGTGAAACAGGTTCCTATCCGCTCTGTCAGACAGTCAGAATTTCTTCACGTTGAGGCTTTTTAAATTTTTACTCTGCGTGATTATCTGATATTTTAAGAAAGGAAAATGGATTCTGAAAGGTTTAAAAATTTTTTGGGCAGATGGCTGATATCTATTCTGGCGGTGCTGATTGCCGAACACGTTGTGCCGGGAATAAGATATGACGCGTGGACTGACCTTCTCGTTGCCACGCTTGTCCTTGGGTTTCTCAACAACTTTATAAAGCCGGTGCTCCTTTTATTTTCCCTGCCGATTTTGGTATTGACGCTCGGTCTGTTTACGCTGGTTATAAATGCGCTGCTTCTCTTAATCGTAAGTTATATTGTAAGTGGTTTTCATGTGGACGGTTTTGGAGCTGCATTCTGGGGTGCGCTTGTCATAAGTATTGCAACAATTATTCTTAATATCCTGACCGGTATGTCTTCCACCAATATTAAAGTCCGTAAGAGTGATGAGAAAAACCACAACCAGAACGGAAGTGATGACATCATAGATGTCTGATTTTTTCTTTATTCCGCAATGAACATTACATTTCAAATTCACTCTCTGAGTCGCCGAAGATGAGACTGGAATATGTATTACTTGCACTGGCACTGATAAGCGCCGCAATTCTCTTGTGGCAGTTTGCCGTTGCCATGATTTTTCCGTTACACCGCAGGGTATCCGTATCAGCACGTCTGCCTGATGTTACAGTTCTGAAACCTATTAAAGGCACAGACAAATTCACGGAAGAATGCCTTAAAAGTTGGCTTGAACAAGATTACAGTGGCAAGATTCAGTTCATCTTTGCATTTGGTTCAGAAAACGATCCGGGAGTAAGTATTTGCAGAAAATTGGCTGCAACTTACCCAAACCGCGATGTCTCTATCCTTATCTGCAACGAAAACCGCGGCTCCAATTCAAAGATATCTAAACTTGTGGATGCCGAGGACAGGATAAAATACGATATCGTCATTATAAGCGATGCAGATGTTAAGGCGCCGCGAGACCTGCTCGCTTCGTCTATTCCAGCTTTCGGAGATGAAAAAACAGGACTTGTCTGTTGTCTGTATGCGCTGGCGAATCCCGAAAACATGGCTATGCGACTGGAAGCAATTGCTATCAATTCGGATTTCTGGTCACAGGTTTTACAGGCGCGATCGCTGAAACCGATTGACTTCGCGCTTGGCGCAGTGATGATGATTCGCCGTAAGGCGTTAGAACAAATTGGCGGCTTAAAATCTGTTGTAAACAAACTTGCCGATGATTACTGGCTCGGCAGGCTGATAAAACAGTCCGGATGGAAAGTGGAATTAAGCACTGTGCCTGTCGAACTTTACCATGAACAGGCTGGATGGAGACAAATTTGGACGCATCAACTTCGCTGGGCAAGGACAATACGGCTTTGCGAACCTGTATCTTACTTTTTTTCTATAATATCCAATTCGACTTGCTGGGCTGTTTTATATTTCTTTGCTGCAAGTAATTTGGTAAATGCAGTGATGATTACAGCGCCTGTATTTTTTTTGCGCATATTAACCGCTGCAATTCTCTATAAACGACTGACGCAGAAACCTCTCGCGCTATGGAATTTTTATATGCCTCCTGTAAAAGATATTGTCGGCGTCGCATTGTGGATTGCGGCGTTCTGCGGCAACAGCGTTAAGTGGCGCGGCAAAACATACAGGATTTTCAAAGACGGTTCTATGCAGGAAATCCGATAACAATTTCATCTACTCAGCCGACGCTAAAAGAACAGAAAATTTTCCAACCCGCTGTTGTATTCCGGAAGAAACGTAAATAACAACCCGAATCAATTTATCCTCTTTTCACAATCCTTGCTTTTCCATCTTTTAATCTTAGTATGTGCGTTATGCATGATGGCATTTCGCGCGGATTGTGAGTGACGAACAGAATTGTTGCTTTTGTTTGTTCGGCAATCCTTTCAACAGCCTTCAGGACGGTGGTTTTCTGGAGTGTGTCAAGACCTTGACACGGCTCGTCAAGTATCAACAGCCATGGCATTCTGACAATAGCGCGACATATAAGAACAAGCCGTTGGTGTCCGACTGGCAGTTCACCCAGAGGCGTTCTGGCGTAATGGTCGAGTCCAAAATCTCTCAGCAGTTCAATCGCCCGTTTCCTGTATTCTCCTGAGGGACTGCTGAACAACCCGGTAGTGTTATAAAATCCTGAACAGACAGCATCAAGACAACTGCATTCAAGCGGAAAATGCTGATGCAATTCGATTGAAAATGAGCCGATTTTCCTGCGCGCAGATACAAAATCTTGAGGGATAGATAATTTTTTGTCAAAAAGTGTAATATTCTGAGCGTAAGCCTGCGGATGGTCGCCGCAAATTATATTGAGTAAGGTGGTTTTTCCCGAACCATTTGGTCCGGATATTGCCCAGTGTTCGCATGCCCTGACAGTCCAGTTAAGATTATCGAATATAATTTTTCTATCCACGTTAATCGACAGGTTTTGAACCTTTAAAACAGTATCAAAGGATGGTGTTCTCTGAAGCGATATTATGTTTTTAAAATTGCGTTCTTTTGCGCCTATAATGCCGGATTCCGCGACTTCCATTTTTCGGGCAACAGCAGTTTTTCTCCCCGCTGCAATCACCCGGTATTGCCGCACAATCAGGAGATTCGAAACGAACCTTGAGATTTCATTTAATCTGTGCGAAACAAGAATCATTGTTAATCCGGACTTTTTCAAATTCATCAGAAGTCTGCTAAGATGCGCCTGCGAGTCTGTATCTAATCCTGCAAATGGGTCATCTATGATTAACAGTTTCGGTCTTCTGAGCAGTGCATTAGCAAGCAACACCTTTCTTTGTTCGCCGTTGGACAGATGAATAATCTTCCTTTCCAAAAGATGATGGATATTGAGCACATCAAGCAATTCCTTCCGACGCGCCTCGAATTCATCAGGGTCAGATACCTTTGCGTCAACTGCGAATGGATTTATATCTTCGACAATTCTCTGGCTCAGATAATCAGTAACCGTATGTTCGCCTTCTTCGATCCCGCTATGCCAGCGCGATTGATAAAATGAACTTTCATTTCGTATAAACTCACGTTGTTTTTGTGCAGAAATCACAGCGATTGCCGACGACGGGTCGCATTCGTTGCCATTATCATCAGTAAAATTATGGATAACAGCCCCATCAGAAGGCAAAATTTCACCCAAAATTGCTTGAATGAGTATTGATTTCCCTGAACCGTTTGGTCCTACAATGCCCCACTGTTCGCCCTTTTTTATCGTCCATTCAGTTTCAGGGAAAACAATCTCACTGCCGATTGAAAATGTTGCAGCACGAAATTCAACCAGCACATTAGACTGCAAGATCTCCGGTCTATCCGCTGCGTGTTTGTAATTTATTCCTTTGTTTTTCTGCAATCCCATTTATTCTATTTGGTTTTATCGGTACTCATTAAATAAATTCAATCTTAATAATTTAATACGCGAAAATGCGATATCTATGTTTTGGCAGATGCATATACAAATTTTAAATTATTTTTTAATTCTTGCTTAACATATAAATTTCCTTAGAATTTTTTATATGACACCAGGAGGAAAATTGTTGGAGGGTTGCGGGGTGTGTAGATATTGGACATTTATAGTTGATGAAAAGGGTGAGATTGAATGGTCGAACCCGCACTGTGAGAAAGTTATCGGATTTACTTCACAGGAAATTGACCATAGATTCATAAAAGATTTTATTGCCTCAGATTTTAATTTCGAAGATTTTAAAAAACAGTTTCTAACGTCTTCATCTTTTAAGATTCACAGCCTACCCTTCAAAACAAAAGATGGTCAAATAACACAGGTTGAACTATTTTTGGCGCCCGTCCAAGAAGGAAAAGACGACACGACGTCGTTCATTGTTTTCGCTCAAAGGACACTGAAAACTGAGGATATTTCAAAAGAGAAAGAAGGGAAACCGGTATCCGGATTATGCAGACATTTTTTAAATACTTTAATATCTGTATTCCCCAACCCAGTTTTTTATACAGACAATGAGGCGCGATATATAGGATGGAATAAGGCATTCGAAGAATTCTTTGGTTTGTCGCATGACCAGATTTACGGAAAGACGATTGCTGAAATTTTCCCGAATGAAAAATCTTCCGGGTATTATCAGGAAGACCTTGACCTTATCAAACATCACGCAAAACAGACAAAGCAGATTGAACTGGTTGATAAGAAAAATGAAAAACACACCGGTCTGGTAATTAAAACTGTATTTCCGGATGGAGCCGGCGGGATCGGCGGAATGCTTGGGTTTATCGTGGATATAACACCTGTAAAACACGAGGAAGAAAAAAGACTTCGGATTGAAGAGGAAGCCCAACATGCGCAAAAACTGGCGAGCCTTGCGCTGTTAGCAGGTGGTGTCGCCCACGATTTCAATAATATCCTTACTGTAATACTTGGCAACATAGAGCTTGCGATGTCGGAAATCTCCAGTGAAAACATTGCTATCGAATATTTATCGAATGCGCGGGGAGCCTGCCTGAAAGCGGCCGATCTCTGCCGTCAGATGCTGATTTACACGGGTAGAAATCCTTATAACAAGAAACCCATTAATCTTAATTTACTGCTTCAGGAGATGGATCAACTATTGCAAACGATAATATCGCGGCGTTTATATATTCAGTATAAATTAACCCAGCCATTGCCGCTTGTGGAAGCAGATGCAAATCAACTTAAACAGGCAATAATAAGTATCGTCGTAAATGCCTCTGAAGCAATGGCAGATAAACCCGGTGTCATAACAATTACAACAGGACACATGAAATGCGATGAATCTTACCTTGAGACCATTTTTCCCGGGTGCAGGGTTGGGTTAAACAAACCACTGAAGCGAGGAAATTACGTTTTTCTTGAGGTTACAGACAGTGGTGTTGGTATTCCGCCTGAAATCAGAGAAAAGATATTTGACCCGTTTTTCACAACAAAATTCTTCGGACGCGGTCTTGGGCTTGCTGCTGTGCTTGGAATTGTACGGACACATAGGGGTGGCATTAAGGTATACAGCGAGGTCGGCAAAGGAACAACATTCAAAATCCTACTTCCTGCTATTGAAAACGGAGAACTTTCACATGGTCATTCCGAAGAAACTGGATCTGGCAGGGTGAAAAAAGAACCGGAATTTGTCGGGACTGTCATGATTGTTGACGATGAGGATGCTATCCGTGAGGTTGTTTCGGGCGCCTTGCGGAGGTTTGGATTGAAAGTCTATGAAGCCGCAAATGGTTCTGAAGCGCTCGTTGTCTTTAATAGGCACAAGGACGAAATTGATTACGTTTTCCTCGATTTCACTATGCCGGGGCTCTCCTCAGAAGAGGTGTTCAGAGAAATGCGATTGTTAAAACCCACAGTTAAGGTTGTGCTTTGCAGCGGATATGCCGAAGAACAGGCAATGACAGGTTTCCGCGGTAAAGGACTCGCCGGTTTTTTACAGAAACCCTACAATATTCATGAATTAATGGAAAAATTACTATCCCTTTTGCCTCCGGAGCAAAAAATACATATTGAAAAAGGTTACCATAATGTTAAAGATAGAAAGCCAACGCAGGATAACAGAGAAAGTTTAACATGATTTAATGGACAACGTTATGCGGGTAGTTTTTGTAATTTTGTTCCTTTTTTCATTAAACATCGGCGCGCAGATTAAGCCGGTAAAATTTTACGACGGGGAATGGACGCAATTCGGGGGACCGTCCCGCAACAATATCTGTGAGGAAACCGGATTAATAAATAACTGGAGCAATACCCCACCACTTCTTCTTTGGACTGTTACAAACATCGGGAATGGCTACTCAGCGCCAATTTTTTATAAAGACAGACTATGGATAACTGGAGACGTAGGCGACGACCTTGTTATTTTCTCCTTTGATACAAACGGCAAGCAACTCTGGCAGGCAAAAAACGGGAGTTCGTGGAAAGGTTCATATCCCGGGGCACGCGCTAGTTGCACATACAGCGATGGCATGATTTACCACCTTAACGCGCACGGCAGACTTGCCTGTTTCGATGCTGAATCGGGGAAAGAAATATGGTCGGTGGATATTCTGGAAAAATTCAACGGCAAGAACATTACTTGGGCTTTGAGTGAATGCGTCCTTGTTGATGAAAAACATGTATATGCCACGGCAGGAGGCAGAGATGCGCTGATGGTAGCGTTTAATAAGACCAACGGAACTGTTGTTTGGAAAAGCCAGCCGTTAAAACTTGGCTTAAACGCGCCACCAAAACATGAACGGATTAACAGCGACGACGAAGAGTATGACAGCGCAAGCTACGCATCGCCAATTATGTTTGAATTCAATAACCGCCGCCTGATTGCCGGATGTTCACTGCGTCACATCTTTCTTATTGATGCTGCCACCGGCGAGTTGCTATGCACAAGACCATACCCCACGCGTTATCAGGTAATAGCGTCAATGCCAGTTATTATAAATGACGGAATTTTTGTTACCGCTCCTGATGCTGGCGGCGGCGTTCTTTACAGGATAAAAAATGATAAGGATGGGATTTACCTCGAAAAGGCATGGACAACACCGCTTGATACCTGCCATGGCGGGCTTGTGTGTGTGAATGGCATTTTATATGGTTCATTTTATAGAGATGAAAAAGGTTGGGCTGCAATTGATACAAAAGACGGAAAGATATTATCAAGAATACCCGACCTGCCGATGGGCTCTGTTCTTTATGCGGATAAACACCTGTATCTTCTTGCGCAGGAAGGTATTATGGCTCTTGTCGATCCGTCGCCGGATTCGTTCAAAATAATCAGTCGTTTTGGTCTTCGCGGCAAGAGAAGCGATGTCTGGACGCATCCGGTAATATACAAAAAACGGTTATATCTTCGCTACCATAATAGATTCAGCTGTTTCGACCTTGCGCAATGAACAAAAAAACACGCCTCCATAATTTTCCTCTTTTAAACCTTGCTCAATGCGTATAATTAAAGCAGAGTTTTTATAATGGCGCAAAGGTTAATAAACGATATTCTTGCAAAGCCTGACGCAACGCTTGAAATGACGTTGCGTCCCATACTCTTTTCCGAGTTTACAGGTCAGAAAAAGGTAAAAGAACGGCTTGAAATTGCAGTAACTGCAGCGCGCCAGAGAGGCGAGGCACTTGATCACATATTGCTTTGTGGACCTCCGGGACTCGGTAAAACCACGCTCGCCCACATCATCGCAAGGGCAATGGGTTCAAATATAAAATGCACAAGCGGTCCGACAATTGAAAAGGCGGGCGACCTTGCCGGACTCTTAACAAATCTCGAAGAACGCGACGTGCTGTTTATTGATGAAATTCATCGTCTCCAGAAAACAATCGAAGAATATCTTTATCCTGCGATGGAAGACTTTAAACTGGATATAATCATAGACCAAGGACCTAACGCCCGCAGCGTACGTCTTAACCTGCCACGATTTACCCTTATCGGAGCCACAACCCGCAGCGGGTTGCTTACTTCCCCGTTACTCACCCGCTTTGGGATCCGCGAAAGACTCGATTATTACACAGCTGAAGAACTTACACAGATTGTCATGCGCTCGGCTCGGATCCTTGGCGTTGAAATCGAGCCCGAAGGCGCCCTTGAAATTGCCCGCAGAAGTCGTGGGACGCCGAGAATCGCAAATAATCTTTTACGGCGTGTTCGCGATTATGCCCAGGTAAAAGGCGATGGTAAAATTACTGTGGAAATAGCTGACAAAGCCCTTGCCATGCTCGAAATTGATAAGGACGGTCTCGATGAAATGGACAAAAGGATTCTTGAAACAATCCTTGTCAAATTCGGTGGCGGTCCTGTTGGAATAAATTCACTTGCCGTGGCGGTCGGGGAAGAGCCGGATACCATCGAAGAGGTCTATGAACCTTACCTGATTATGGAGGGCTATTTAAAACGAACACCGCAAGGACGTGTTGTAACAGACCTGTGCAGGAAAAAACTCGGATTAAAACCATTTTCAAAAAGCGAACAGGGGTATTTGTTTTGATTACGGATAATTGTGGGATAAATCATGGAAATTTCATAAAATAAAATTATGTCTTCGGTTGAATATGGCATCGTTAACATAATAGGATTTTTTACCTCTTTTATTTTTGCATAATCTCTTCAGTATCAGTGACGTATAAGACGCGATTCAATATTCCCGAATTAATTTTTTAAAATAAAATTATGGGTTTGGAGTGTTTAACTGAAATGGTAAAAACTTTTCTAAAAATACTGTTCAGGCGTTCGATTTTGAACACGCATTGTTATCATAGGAAATAAAAAAGCGGCGTGTTCTTCACGCCGCTTTTCTGTTATTATCGCGCTTAAATTATTTGTTTTCCTCTGCTTTGTTGAGTATCCACTCAAACGTGATACTTACCTCATCGCCGGTCTTAATGCCAACGCCACCGATGTTTGGATTGGGCGGATTAATCTTAAAGTCCGTCATCTTCAGTTTTACCGGCACTGCTGAATAGAATTTAATCTTGGTTGGGCTTATTCTTTCAATGCCGACAGACATTGTTATCTTATTTGTCACACCATGAACAACGAGTTCGCCAACCGCTATTGCAACCGGGTTTCCACGGGCAGGTATTTTCGGCAAATCCATTTCATGGAGCGTATATTCAATCTTGGGATATGTCTTTGCCTCCATGTGATTGTACATGATTTCATCCATAGCGCGTCCGCTGCTGCTCTTTAATGAACGGACAGGGATGAATGCGTTAACCTTTGCGTTGATTTTCATGGGTTCAAGTTTCACGGCAGGGTCTGTTGGGAACTTTTTATCAAGCTCCACACTGCCGCCGATGATTGAACTTTCAGCGTACCAGTCATGGATGGTGGAGGTGCCTTCCATGCGAACTTTGCAACCCTGAGGTTGCGGAGTGAATTTGACAAACTCCTGAGCGTTCAGTGCTACTGCGGCTATGACTGCCGCAATCGTTGTCATCATTTTCATTGTTGTTTTCATAGTTTTTCCCTCGTTTTTATTTATTTTAAATCTGGAAAAGATCCTTTGGAATTTCGACTTTTGTCCCGTTTACTACCGCTTCGTTTGCCTTAAGCGCGTAAATTGTTGCCGCCAGACCATCTTCATAGTTTGCGTTTTTATTTATTTTAAATCTGGAAAAGATCCTTTGGAATTTCGACTTTTGTCCCGTTTACTACCGCTTCGTTTGCCTTAAGCGCGTAAATTGTTGCCGCCAGACCATCTTCATAGTTTGCAGCAGGCTGTTTGTTCTTCAGTTCCTCGGTCAAATATGTGCGGAGCGCATTAAGGTCTTTTGCGTCGAAACTTGATGTAAAGTCTTCAACAGCGCTTGCTATAAGATCAGAGTTGTAGACAAATGCGTCGAGCGCCTGATAAAGCGGGGTTGGCTCCGGTTTTTCTTTTTGAGCCCCTTCGGTTTGCGCGATAATCTTTGACGCATCCGCCCGCAATACAATTCCTGATTCTTTGTAAAAGACCTCTTTCTTGGCGTAAACCTCCCAGCCCAGAAGTGGCGCGTCAGCTTCCTTGAACATCCACGCCTTTTGGCCTCGGATCATGATTGCTGCGTCACTACCATAAAGAACCTCATAATCGGCATCAAAAGAATTGCCAAGGGTTGCCTCATAATTGATTGTAATACCACTTGTTGTCTGGAAGACTGCCTGCGCTGTATCGGCAACCTCGCGGTCATCCTTATGGAAAAGAATTGCACCAAAACCGGTTACATAACGCGGACGCGCGAGTGTGAGCCAGAGGAGTTCATCAATCTGATGAATCCCGATTTCACCGATTAACCCCGGAGAAGTTTCCTTGTAAAGCCGCCAGTTAATCTCTTTTTGTCTTTCAGGATTTGGAGAAACGCGCACCCAAGATTCTTTCTTATGCCATTGAGCGCGGGCTTTAAGTGTTGTGCCTGCGGCGCCGGAACGGATGAACTGGAGCAGGAAGTGTCTTTGCTTGTCCGAACGCAACTGCAGACCAGCCTGGAAATTGAGTTTAACGGCTTCTTTTGCCGCCTTGGCTATTGCCCTTGCATCCTCAATTGTGTGGGCAAGAGGCGCCTCGCAGTATACATGCTTTCCGGCTTTCAAAGCGTCAATAACAATATCTTTGTGTAGATACGTCGGAGTGGCGACGATTACCGCCTGCACCTCTTTCTTTTCCAGTAATTTATGATAATCGGTAAAAGGTTCTGCATTCGGCGCAAGTTTCTTTGCGCGGTTGAGCATCGGCTCGTAATTATCGCAGATTGCTACCACTGGCGCTGTTGGTAGAGTTGCCAGCGTAGTAAGGATTTCACGTCCCCAGACTCCGCATCCAATAACTGCGCAATTAACCGGATTTCCGCGTTTAGCCTCTGTGGGCTGCGCCTGTGGCTGTTGTTCGTTCTCGGCTGGTTTTAATTCGATACCGCCAAGCATAGCCATAATTGTAGCCATTGAGGCGCCCTGCAAGAAATTCCTGCGGCTCAGTTCCTTATCAAATCTATTGGTATTGTTTTCTTTCATAAGCCGTTATATTTAATCAATTTTCAAACAGTATTAAAGTATAATCTTTAATTCAGCTTTCCGGTTAACTGCTTCTATATCCAAAGACCCTTCAACATCTTTTTCCTTCTATTAGGGTACTAACGCAAATGACTGTCAAAGTTACACATGGCACTTAGCTTATGGAATAAAAGATCTGGATCCGAGCCCGCATCAAATATTAATTCTTGACAATTCAGCGTTAAACTGGATTGATTGCGATTGTGCAAACTTTTGAAGAAATAAAGGGATTGTTTGACAAGTATGTAGTCCCAAGCTACAGCCGGTTCAGCGTTGCTTTTGAACGCGGCTGCGGTTCCAGATTGTGGGATATTGAAGGGAAGGAATACTTAGATTTCGGCTCCGGTATAGCTGTGTGCTGTCTCGGACATGCTCATCCGGAAATTGCCGAGACAATATATGAGCAAAGCAAACGGCTTATTCATATTTCTAATCTTTATTATCACAGATGGCAGGGAATGCTTGCCGAAAGACTTGTTGGGAAATTAGGCAAAGGAAAGGTCTTTTTTGCAAACAGTGGCGCTGAGGCAAACGAAGGGTTGTATAAACTCGCAAGAAAATTCGGGCATGACGATGGGAGGTTTGAAATTCTTACTGCGGAAAACTCATTCCATGGAAGAACACTTGCCGGTATCTCAGCCACGGGTCAGGACAAGGTAAAAAAGGGATTCGAACCCATGGTTGCGGGATTCCGACATGTGCCATTCAACGACCTTGCAGCAATGGAAAATGCAATTTCCCCCGCGACCGTAGCAATTCTCGTCGAAGGAATACAGGGGGAAGGTGGTATAACGCCGGCGAGCGCCGATTACCTTATTGGTCTGAGAAAACTCTGCAACGAGAAAAAACTGCTGTTGCTCATGGACGAAGTCCAGTGCGGATATTACCGGACAGGTCGCTTTGCAAGTTTCCAGCGAATCCTTGAAAATATTCACGAAGCAACTGGTTTTCTTCCTGATGGCGTTTCTATGGCAAAATCGCTCGGCGGGGGTTTCCCGATAGGGGCTTTCTGGGTACGGGAACCCTATGCCGACCTCCTTTCACCGGGTACCCATGCCTCGACATTCGGAGGCACACCGCTTGCTTGCGCCGTTGCATTAAAGATAATGGAGATAATTGAACGTGATCATTTAGACCAGAACGCCAGAAACCTCGGCGACTGGATGAAACAGCAGTTGATTGAACTTTCCACCAGGTATCCGCAGGTCATAAATACTGTTCGCGGTCTTGGGCTTATGATTGGTGTTGTATTTAACGAAAAAGATAAGATACCCGCCCTTGCCGCATCGCAAAAGACGGTTTCAGTGGAAGTTACATCTATGCTGCAAAATGAAGGACTGCTTGTTATTCCTTCAGGCACTCAGGTAATCCGTCTTTTGCCACCGCTTAATCTCTCTAAAGAGGATGCCATAGAGGGACTCGCTATAATTGAAAAGGTTGTCTCGCGTATTGCTCAATAATTTTAAAATAAAACCTTCACGGGTATAGAACTAATCACGAACCGGTTCCTCTCCGGAAGAAAATATCAGATTATTGAAAAGAAAAAGCGCCACCTTTAAAGGTGGCGCTTCTTTTTTATCTCCAAATCTTTAACTTACCACTGACGCGGTACGTTTAGAACGCAGCGCACAGTGTCGCGGGCTATAACAAGTTCCTCGTTTGTCGGAATTACGAATGTTTTAACTCTGGCATCTTTTTTGCCAATTTCACCTTCTTTGCCGCCCACAGTCTTTTTGTTCAGTTCCTCATCAATCTCAATTCCGAGCCACTCCAGACCTGAACAAACCCGCGAGCGAATATCCGGAGAGTTTTCTCCGATACCACCAGTAAATATTATTGCGTCAGCGCCGTTCATCTCTGCAAGATACGCGCCGATGTATTTCTTTATTCTGTGGCAAAAGATATCAATTGCAAGTTTTGCCCTGCGGTCATTGTTTTCTTTTTCTTCGGCAAGAAGGTCGCGCATGTCGTTTGTCAAACCGGAGAGTCCTACAAGCCCGGACTGTTTATTTAATACAGAGTCTATCTCCACAACCGACATGCCTGCGCGCTGGGCAAGGAATGTGAAGATAGCCGGGTCAATATCGCCGCTTCTTGTTCCCATCACAAGACCTTCCAGTGGCGTCATACCCATAGAGGTATCTATCGAAATCCCTTTCTTAATTGCTGCCGCAGAGCATCCGTTGCCAAGATGAAGGGTTATTACGTTTGTATGCTCTTGGTCTTTACCTGTTAAAAGACGATATCTATAAGCAACATAGCGATGCGATGTTCCGTGGAATCCGTAACGACGGATTTTATACCTTCTGTAGAACTGATACGGAATGGCATATAAATACGAAGTCTCCGGCATCAGTGAATGGAAAGCGGTATCAAACACGGCAACCTGCGGAACACTGATACCGAACAATTCCCGCGCTGCAACAATACCCTTTAAATTTGCCGGATTATGAAGCGGTGCAAGTTCGATACAATCTTCTATCCCCTTAATAACCTCATCATCAATAAGCACGGACTTTTTAAACTTTTCAGCGCCGTGAACAACCCGGTGTCCGATTGCGTTGATATCAGCGAGGGATTTAATCCCCGGAATACCAGTTTCGGGCGCTATAAGCCACCGGATAACATGGTCCAGCGCTGCCCGGTGGTCGCGCAGAGGAAGTGTTTGTTTGAGCGGCTTTTTACCGGATGCCACTAGTGTAATAATAGACTCGCTGCCTATTCGTTCTACCAATCCGCGCGCCTTTTGTTCGTCGAGGTTTTTCTCGATTTTTTCTAAGTCAGTGTCAATAACCTGAAATTTCAACGACGAACTCCCGCAGTTTAATACTAAAATATTCATACCTTTCTTACTTTTTCTGATTTTAGATTTCACAAAACCTTTCCCGACTAAACCAAAAACTTCTACCTGCTTCCGATTGTAAAAGCAAGGTTTCTACTATACTACCTTTTTAACTTATTTATTGAAATCATTTCAATATTAAAAGAAACGGTCAAGATATTTTGTAGTAATATTAGTATTATTAATCACGCTGATAAGGTCTAAAAAACAAATCTTTCCCTATAATTTGCCATAAACCTTTGCGAATCAACAAGAAAAACGCCTAAGTGGATAAAATCTTTTTTATCAGAATCAAACACGGAGCATAAGTCCGCTATGGTCAAATAACCTTTGTCTGCGGACAAAAAGTATTTCAAATATTGAAAAAGATCAGTAATAAAATTCAAAATATTTAACTAACAAACACTTATCTGTTCGTTTTTTAAATAAATTGCCTAAAAAGAAAAAAATGGCGACCCTAACGGGACTCGAACCCGTGTTACCGCCGTGAAAGGGCGGTGTCCTAGACCGCTAGACGATAGGGTCGCTGAAATTCAGCGCCAATTTGAACGTCTTACGACGCAATTGCCGCACATTAAAATCCGGATGGTGGGTTGGCAGGGGATCGAACCCTGGACCAACGGCTTAAAAGGCCGCTGCTCTACCGCTGAGCTACCAACCCAGCCTTTTAACACCCGCTTTAATCAGCAAGGTGAATTTATATTAACTCATTTTCTCCTGTAACGCAAATTATTTTTGCGGTTACAAAAAGTGCCGAAAATTTACTCAAATATTCTATATTTCGCAAGAAAAATTTTTTCTTTCTTGCCTTTTATTAAAAGTAAAGCGAATATTTTTGGTCTTGAAAGTACACTTTAAATTTTTGATTTGTTATGGCTGAAAAAGAAAAAACAGCGGCACCGATGGCGGAAGAATCCAGCGCATGGCTGGACTTCCTTGCATGGTTTGAAGTCAACAAGAAGAAATTGCTGATTGCAGCAATAGCACTTATTGGGGTGTGGATTATTTCGGTAATAATTATTCACGCCCAACGCGCCCGTGAGGAAGAGGCAAGCGAAGCCCTTGCGGCGCTGAGACCACCGCTGGGACAGCCGCTCGCAAACCCATATCCGGCAACCAAATACCTCGAAATAGCTGAAAAGTACAAAGGCACGGCAGCGGCTCCACGCGCATTACTCCTTGCTGCAACCACTTATTACATGGAAGGCAAATACGCCGAAGCCCAAAAAACTTACGAGCAGTTTTTAAAGGATTATCCTGATAATCTCTTTGCGCCACAGGCAGTTTATGGGATTGCCACTTGCCTTGAAGCCCAGGGCAAAGAAACAGAGGCTCTGGCGAAATACCAGGAAGTCATTACGCGATATTCCACAGAACCTTATGTATTTATACCTGCCAAAATGGCTTACGCCCGCCTAATGGAAAAACAGGGGAAATTCGACCTTGCCTACAGCGCATACAACGACGTTATAAGAACCGATATTTATTCCAGCTGGGCTCAGGAAGCCATGAACAAAATGCATCTGCTTGAAAAGGCACATCCAGAACTTGCGAAACCAAAAGTTACTCAGGCGCAAACTATCAATTTAACAAACCTTGTCAATGCTGCCACAAACAAAACAGCCTCTGTGACATCGACAACGAATAAGGGCGCTAATCAGCCAAAGACTACTAACCTGACAATAACCCTTAAAACCAACTCCCCGTTGCAAGCTGCCCCGAAACCCAATCAGAATAAAAAATAACATTTAACCTGCTGTCTTCTGGGATGGTTTGAAAATGGTTATATAATCCGCGTTTCTTTATCGGATGAACCGCAGGGATCCCTATCTGGTCTGAGCGGCAGTTCGCCATCTGAAGACTTTTCCACTTGAGAAATCGTAATCTTTTAAATGCGGGGTTGTATCCTTTCTTTTCTGCGGCTTTTTGTATCGCCAATCCCTATCCCCAAAGACTTCCTTTAGCAAGCCGGCAAGTTCAGGGTCGTATTCTTTAAGTTCTTCCCTCGTGTTTACATAATTATGGACAGAATCGTTTTCACGGTTGCAGTCGAACCACGACTGGACACCCTCCGCCCAATATTCAGACGGATTTGTCGCCGCATAAGTATTTGTCCATAAACCCTTGCTGATAGCGGAACGATATGCCTCAGTTAGTCTTTTTTCGAAAGTCGGGTCAACCTTCCTTAACCCAATCTCGTGAATCACATGACCAAATTCATGAATTAAAATATTTTCGGCGGCATAAGGGTCTCCGGGGTATGAAAGCAGATTTTCTTCGCCGCAACTTACGGCGGGGCGTTTTCGAGTAGCGCCAAGTCCGCGTGCGCGTCTGTCCCAGTATTCCTTTGGTTTTAAATCCGAGTGTTCTGGTATGTCTGTCGTGTATTCATCTGCAGCCATTACAACAACGCGAACGCCTTCGCCGGCAATTGCCTCAATAATATCCCGTCTGTGTCCGATCATGTTCGTTAATATCCATGCTGCTTCCATAAGCGCGTAATCAGATACCTTCTCGGATGAAACCACTGGCAAACCGCCTGCATCGCAATATTTTTTATAAAAACCGGAGAGGTTCAGTTTTTTCGCAAGTTCCTCAGGCGGTTTAGTCACCTTAAAATGATTGATAGTGCCGGAATCTGATTTGCTTGAAGAATTTGCATTTACGGGTTCCCCCGTTTGTGCCGGATAAAAGGAAAACATGAACAACAAAATGAAACTAATCGTTATTACTCTGTGGGATAAAAGTCGTGGTTTACAGATTTTACTCATCGTAAAGGAGCTTATTGAATTCGTCTTTAGATATTTCATAAGGCAAAGCGCAGTTCGAACATAATGAATCGGAGTTTTCGCAGAAATTTTTAGTAATCTGAATCAGCCCCTGTTGCATAGCAGCTGATGATATTTCAAGGTTAACCCCGCTGCCAAAGAATCTCTTCCTTGCCAGTTTCAGTAACGCATTATCTTCGCCGGCTCTCCAGTTCAGGTAATAATTTATTACGCGTTTCTCGCCTTCTAAATCGCGATTTTCCCGCGCCATTGCGAAAAGCCACGGAAGGACTACATTCATTGAAATATCGGTGGCGCGCTCATTTCCGATTAAAGGCTTCGGAGCGGATAACCTCTTTGATTTGATTGTGTAATGCCAGTTCCAGTAATTATCCTCCGGTGGTGTAAGCAATCGCAAAAAACTTTTCTCATAATCCTTCTCTTCTTTGCTGAACCACGCATGTAATTTATCAATGAATTGTTTATCGCTTAACCACCTTGCGCCGAGGGCAAGACGTCTCTGCGGATGATTTGCCGGGCGGATTCCATGAAACCGCCAGACCGGCCGCGGTAGTATATACTCGCTCAAAGCGCTTCGTTCCCGCCACCAGAAATCCCACAGTTGACGGACGTAACCGTCATTTTCTTCATCCACACGGGGCAGGTCGTCAGGAATCAGACCGGAAACCCCGAGCAACAAAGCCTCTGAGTAGGTGGCGTCCTGTAATCCGTTTTTTAGTTCTTTAATATACGGGTAAATCTCGCCTATGCACTGGAATGGCCAGATATTGTGCTTGTATCCTAAGGCGCGGAAAAGCCACTCGATAAGAGCCTGTTCCCATCCTGCATCCCGCGCCCTTGCTGTTAACTGAAAACTCTTCTGTTCGAGGCGATACAATGCCGCATGCTCGAGAAATAACTTAATCTTTTCATTACTCCATGTTTTAAAAACCCGGGCGCAAAGTCCTTCAGCAGTTACCGGTATATCCGTTCCGAGTTCAACCCCAACACTGTCCTCAAGCACGGCAAGCGGCGCTTCAAGGTATTCCTGCATGTGAAGTATCGGGATGTTATGAATTCCGGAACCTTTAGCCTCCGGTAATTCCCACACAACATGAAGGATCACGTTCCGGTAACAGGGATTTGATTCATGGGAGTGACTCCGCCAGTCAGACGGTTTCATATCAATTTCGATATCCCCCTGAACCGGTTTTTCTGTACCGATTTGAATTACTGCATCTTTGAAATCGGGTCCGCCTTCACAATTCCAGAAACCGGGATGCAGAATTCGCAACTTCTCGCCTGTGGTTGTCCTTAAAACAGCGCGTTTAATGCGCTGATTTTGCCAGATTGCTTGAAGGAATTTTTCCGAAGGCTTTTGTGGCGCATCCTGACATAGTAGATGCGGAAAAACCCGTTCTATTATGGATTTATATAAAACCCCGCAGGACATCTATTTTTGTTCTGGAAACGGATTATACCCAAATTTCTTTCCCGTTTCCAGACATTTTCCGAGAGATTTTACCCCTTCCGTGCAGGTTGGGTGCGAAAGCGATGCCGCGGCAACGCATGCACCTGTCGTGAGACAGCGTTGGATATCCCAGCCTTCGTGCAGTCCCAATAACACGCCTGCGCAAAATGCGTCGCCTGCACCGGCAGTCCCCGCAATGTATCCGCGTGGCAGATTGACCGACCCCTGCCAATATTCATTGCCATCCTTGTCGAGCGCGTAAGCCCCTTCCGGAAAGTGGATTACAACAAGTTCCTTTACACCATGCCTTAACAGAAATTCAGCCGCCGGACGCAAGTTCCCGATATTAAGTTTTCCGTCTGTTCCACGGATTATTAAGCCTGTTGTACGTCCAGCCTCCAGTTCATTAAAGATGCAATAATCAATGTATTTCAATGCCGGCAATACAATTTTCGGAAAACGGTCGCTGTCCTCGCTAACTACATCTACGCTTGTGCGAATCCCAGCATCCTGAGCCTTTTTAAAAATTCCTGCCGCCTTTGTTCCGTATCTGGCATCCGGCTTGTCGAGAGCATCGAGCAAAAGAAGGTATCCGAGGTGAAATATTTTCACGTTCAGTTTATCGAATTCAATATCAGCCCCGTCCCACAGGGCATTTGCGCCACGGTTGTGGAAAAATGTCCTCCTGCCGGTTTCCTTTTCTGTCATGACATCTGTATAGGATGTCGGTGCCTTATCTGTCTTATGGAGATATTTCGGATTTATCCCGAGTTTTTTGCAATCATCGAAGATCCGTTTTCCGAGTGGGTCGTTGCCGACAAGTCCCGCAGCCATTAACGGAAAATCAACTCCTAATTTCGCAAGGTCAACCAGAACATTATAAGGTGCGCCTCCTGTCCCCTGCGATTCCGAGAGAATATTTGCAAGATGTTCCGGATGTGGGTACAAATCAATTATCTTAACCTGGTCAACAATCCAGTTTCCGCCTGCTAATATACCTTTCCTCTGTTTTGCCTTTTGCATAGTTTTTTTATAACCTCCCCAAAAGAAATTGCAATTCTTAACGTGGATTCAGATTTTTATTTCCCTTAATTGTGTCTCCCTGTTTGTAACAAAATAATTCGGATTATAGACAATCCATTCCGGTCTTTTTTATTACGTATACCCCTTTTTATGTGCTATCTGTCGGAAATACAAATTTAAATTCCGAATGCCTCTCTGAGCATTTTTATGCTCTTTGGAACTGCTGTATCAGGGTTTTCTTTTCCTTCAAATTCAAGGGCGACATATCCCGAATAGTTAACTTTTGCGAGGATCTGCGCAATTCTCTTATAATCAAGGTCAAGCGTGTACCATTCGCCCCCGCCGTAATAGGTTTTTGCCTGTACATAAACGGTCTTTGGCGCAATCTTTTCGAGTTTATCGTATGGATTTTCAAGGAAATTACCAGTATCCATAAGGGCGCCAAGCCATTTGGATTTTATTGCGTTCAATATTCTTAACATACCTTCCGGAGTGCTTGT
>Ga0078972_1001340_pt1 | contig 93234 bp, 69 predicted proteins | sample YelNatPaOPGAMG01_FD_67568 | JGI IMG/M metagenome (GOLD analysis project Ga0078972, IMG submission 67568) | Hot spring thermophilic microbial communities from Obsidian Pool, Yellowstone National Park, USA - OP-RAMG-01 (SPADES assembly) (version 2) | ecosystem: Environmental > Aquatic > Thermal... | reverse complement strand
TGATACAAAGAGGATATGCAATTGCTTTGCATTTCTATCACTTCCTTTATATTTCATTGATTTATCCTCGATTTATCCTCTCTATTGTATCATACTCCCCGTTATTTTTCGGATAGGCTCTTAGTCCAAGAGAATAGCATAGAATAGCTATCGAAAGAATAGCCTATTCGAAGGGAAAGAATAGAATCTATATCGCGCCCTCCGCCTTTTAAATCAGAAGCTTATCGTAACTGGATAGATATAAGGGCCTCTTTGGATCAGAAGGAGCAGATTATCCTGATCGGCGTTAGCGATGATGGCCTCTTGGAAATCTTTTAGGTTATAGATTTCTTTATCATTGATCTGGCGGATGATATCTCCCTTTTTGACTCCTATTTTGTCAAGGGGGCTTCTGTCCCTGACCGAGATTACCATAACGCCGCTATTTTGCTCACCCATTCCTCTGAATAACGAAGCTTGAACATTTTTTACTTTCACCCCGAGCAGGTCAGCAGCAATTTTCTCTGCCGCCTCGGGGGTCAGTCGGGCAGGGTTAAGAGTTACGGACAGGGGCTTTCCTTCCCTTAGAATCGAAATTTTCATCGTACTGTCGGCAGTGAATCCGGCCACAGCCGAGGAATAGGCTTCTTGGGAGGGAATCTGCTGATCATTGATTTTTTGGATGATATCTCCCCTCTGCAATCCTGCCCTCTCAGCCGGGCTGCCGTCAATTATTCGGGTAATGATCACCCCTGCCTGGTAGCCGAGGTTGAAATAGCCAGCCAGCTCCCTGGTAAGATTTTGAACACGAATACCCAGCCAGATCTTGCGGACCTTGCCATAGGTAATCAGATCAGCCACGATCCTTTTGGCCCGGTCAATGGGAATGGCAAAGCCTATCCCCTCGGCTTTTTGGTAAATAGCCGTATTGATGCCGATTAATTCACCGGCGATATTAAGCAGCGGGCCTCCGCTGTTTCCTGGGTTGATCGAGGCATCTGTTTGAATAAAGCCTTGGTAGGTGAGGTCTTCGTTTATCTTCACCGTCCGATTGACGGCACTGATTACTCCAGTAGTTACAGTGTGGGAGAGGCCGAAAGGATTGCCGATAGCCACCACGGTTTCCCCAACCATCAGATCATCGGAGTGTCCCATAGTGATATAGGGCAGATTCCCGTTTGATTCTATTTTCACCACAGCTAGATCCGAGCGGGGATCAGCGCCGATCAGCTTGCCCTCAAATTCGCGGTTATCGGCTAGGGTGATGGTGATTTTGGATGCTTTGAGAATAACGTGCTCATTGGTCAGAATGTAGCCTTTGGGATCAATGATCACCCCTGAGCCCAGGCTTTGCTGTTTGTAGCTCCTAGAAGGGAAGGTATCGAAGAAGTTATTGAAAAAGTTATCAAAAAAGGGGTTGCCAAAAGGGTTTACTCTTTCTCGGACAATCCGTTCGGTACTGATGTTGACTACCGCTGGGCTCACCTTTTCGACCACTTTGACTACGGGCGTCTTGCGCTCCTCGCGACTGGAAGCATTGGCCGCCGTGCTGGCCACAGCCAGGCCTAGGAGCAGACAGAGTAATATTATGCCCAGGAGGCGAAAAAAACCTCTTTTGTGGTGTTTTTCACGATGGCTTTTTTCATGGTCTTCCTCTTTTGGCTCATTCTTCTCCTTTGCTTCTGCCGCGGCAAACTCCCTCAGCAGCTCCTCCTGCCGTGGGGTAAGGCTGGTTGGCACCTTGACTTTGAGCTTTACCAGTTGATCGCCCTTCCCCTTGCCGTAGACATTGGGAAAGCCAGCCTTGGGGATCCGCATTACCGTATCGCTTTGTGTTCCGCGTGGGATGGTAAGCTTGTGCGGCCCATATAGTGTAGGGACCTCAATCTCCGCTCCTAGGGCAGCCTGAGCAAAGGATATAGGAATTGTGCACAGGACATCGTCGCCCTGGCGAGAGAAAAAATCATCCTCTTTTACCCGAATGGAGATATAGAGATCACCGGGAGGTCCGCCCCGCTCTCCAAGAGCTCCTTCGCCGAGGAGTCGGAGCTGGGAGCCATTGTCAACCCCAGCCGGAATTTTGACATGTAGTTTTCTCTGTCGCAATATCTTACCTACTGCCCGGCACTCAGGGCAGGGAGATTCGATTACCTGGCCTGCGCCTCGACATTGGGGACAGGTAGTAGTAATGCTTAAAAAACCCTGAACGCGCTGAATTTGACCTCGCCCGCCGCAGACCCGGCAAACCTTGGGTGAAGTGCCTGGTCTTGTCCCACTCCCCTGGCAGGTTGGGCAGGGCTCATATCTTTCCACTTCAATGTCGGTTTCCAATCCGAAGGCTGCCTCACGGAAGGAAATCGATATCTCCTGGGCAAGGTCAGCGCCCCTGGTTGGACGCTGTCGAGCAGCTCTTGAGGCTCTGAACCCAAATAAATCTCCGAAAATATCAGAAAAACTGCTGAACAGATCACTGCCGAATATATCGTCAAAGCTGAAGCCGGTAAAGCCCGAATTCTGAAGCCCGGCATGACCAAATTGGTCGTAGAGGCTTCTTTTCTGGGGATCGCTTAAAACCTGGTAGGCTTCAGAAGCCTCTTTGAATTTTTCCTCAGCCTCCGGGTTGCCTGGATTGCGGTCAGGATGATATTGCAGCGCTTTTTTCCGATAGGCTTTCTTTATTTCTTCCGCAGTAGCGTTCCGTGGAACTTCCAAGATTTCATAGTAATCCTTTTTGATCATAGCTCGCTCTACCTTTTTATCCACCATACCCTTCACCTGAGCTCTATCTCCTGTGTCCTCTTACTATGCATGGTGTTATTAGCCTTTTTCAAAAATAAAAAGATTGACTATCTCAACCTTTTGATTAATAATTATATTTCATGATGAGACAGTTTATTTTTATTGATTCATCATTTTACAACCAAACAGATTCCCTTGTCAACAAGAGGATAACCTCCTTTTGTCTAAACCGGGACCTTTGACATCATATTCTGGTACGAATTTTGCATAATAATTAGGTGTGCATAATAAGAGAGAAATCTGATCAGTATCCCAAAAATCTAACCATATCCTCACTGTCAGCCCTCTCCCCGCCTCCTGTATGAACCTTGCGGGTAGCGGGAAATGAGGGAAGATAAGGCATTTTTGAGGAGATCCCAAGAAGATGACCATAACCGAGAATCATGACCAGTTAGTGACATTTTGGCTTTTGTCCTTTAGGTGGTTGATAATTCTGGGTCTCATCTTTTTGGTGCTAGGGTTTGGCCTGTTGTTGGGATGCAGCCCTGCCTATGTCTACGACGATGTTGGTGAGATGCAGCTTATGAGCTCGAATTACCAGGGGGAGCCGCTTGAAGCCGAATATCTTCTCCAGAGTGGGGATGAGCTTGAAATTACCTTCTATTATCATCCAGATTTCAATACCCGTACCGTTATTCGACCCGATGGGCTGATCTGTCTGCAACTCATTGGAGAGGTTAAGGCCGGAGGCCTGCCTCCATCAAAGGTTCAGCAGGTTATTCGGGAGAAGTATGCCAAAATCCTTCGGGAGCCGGAAGTTACGGTGGCGGTTAAGAATTTCTCCCAGCAGGTTTACGTCGGCGGAGAGGTGCTCCAGCCGCAAATGGTTAATCTTGGTAGCGGCAAGACAGCGCTTCAGGCCATCTTTGCGGCTGGCGGGTTTAAGGATACTGCGGAAATGCGCAGTGTTATTATCTTGCGAAATATTGGAAAGCCGAACTTTCGAGCCATTAAGGTTGATCTCATGAAACTGTTCTTGAGCAAGCGATTGGTGAAAAATGATCTTCAGCTTCAGCCTAACGACGTAGTCTATGTACCCAAGACCCTGATCAGTAAAGTTGATCAGTTTGTTGATCAGTACATGAATAAAATTGTTCCTAATGAGGTTTTTACTGATCTTATCAAGGGAAAGTAATCAGGCTTTGGCGGATGTACTGAAGAGGGAGAAGCAAGGATGGATGAGTATAGGATACTCAATAGGTCAGTGCGGGATATAGTGGCGATTTTCTTCAAGCACAAATGGAAAATGTTGCTGACCTTCATGCTGGTAACTTCCTTGTCTATTTTCATTATCCTGATTCAGAAGCCGGTCTATGAAAGTCAGGCTAAAATTTTGGTTAAGGAGGGACGAGAAAACGCAACTCCCACCACCTCATTCATGACTTTGCCTGAGCGGATAATTGATATTACCCGAATGGAGGATATTAATTCTGAGATCGAGATTCTCCGAAGCAGAATACTGGCCGAGAAGGTGGTGGCCAAATTAGGAGTTGATCTTAAAAAGTCCTCGGATAAAACAGGGCGCAGAGAAGCTGCCTCCCGCTCTACCGTAAGTCAGCATCTGACCAAAATCTTCAACGAATTAAAAAATCTTCTGGCCCAACTTCTCCCCTTTACCCTTTCGCGCCGAGGACACCTGTCATCATTTGAGCAGGCGGTGCTTCGGATTCAAAAGAATCTAGATGTTGAGCTTATCCAGAATTCTAACGTGATTAGGGTGAGCTTTTCTGATCCTGAACCTACGATAGCGGCTGATGTTATCAATACCCTGCTGGATTTTTACCTCGATCAGCATCTTCTGGCATATAAAACTCAAGGGGCTTATCAGTTTTTTTATGATCAGGTGGTTAACTTCAAGCAGAAGATGGAAGCTTCGGAACAGAAGCTGGAGGAGTTCAAAAAACGCTATTCCTTGGCTGAGCTGAGTTTGCAGCGGGATATACTCATTAAGCAGGAGGGTGAGTATGAAAACAGCCTGCGAGCTACCGAGAGCGCCATTTCTGGGCTCAAGAAGCAGATGCGGCAGCAGAAAGAGCAGTTAGCTAATCAGAAGGAGAGAATTCTGCTGACCGAAATTTCCCGAAGAGACCCTTTGAGAGATCAATTAAGCTCTCAACTTTCTACTCTTAAGCTTCGCGAGCAGCAGCTTTTGAACACCTTTGCTGATGCCAATCAGCGCAAGATCGCTGACCTGCGGAAAGAGATTCAGGAGGTGGAATGCCAATTGAGCGAGCTAGATGAGCCAGTGCAATTTGAGACCCAGGTCGGCCTCAACAGCATTTATCTTAAACTGACCGAAGCGATCTTGCAAAATCAGGCTGAGCTGGAAGCCCTTGAGGCCAAGAGGCAGAGTCTGGCCCAGAACCTAGCTTTATGCAGGCAGAAGCTGGCCGATATAAACATGAGAGAAATGGAGCTCAATCAATTGCAGCGCCAGCTTAGGATCGACGAGGAAAACTACCAACTTTACCAAAAAAAAATGGAAGAAAACCGTATTTCTGAGGCTATGGATGCGGCTCGTTTTGCCAACATCAGTATCATTGAGCCGGCTCTAGTTCCCATGCTGCCCAAGAAAACCATGAAAGGGCTTAGAATCTTTATGGCTTTCATACTTGGGATAACGGCAAGTTTTGGGGTAGCCTTGTTATCAGAACTGCTTGATCATACGGTAGAGACGCCAGATGAGCTTGAGGCCTCTGTGGATTTGCCGGTTTTGGGCTCAATTCCTGAGATGAAAGAGTAAGAAGAGGATCATGTACACTACATTTTACGGCCTTTCTGGCCCGCCCTTTAAAAATACTCCTGATCCTGATTTTTTCTTCATGAGCGCCGGACATCAGCGGGCACTGCTCTTTTTGCTCTATGCCATCAGGGAAAAAAAAGGGCTAATCACGGTTTGCGGTCAGGCAGGCACTGGTAAAACAGCTCTTCTCCAGGTCATCGAGAGGGAGATCGGGCAGTCGGTTAAGATGATCTTTTTTCTCGATGCCGGATCAATGGGTAGCAGTGTGTCGCTCTCTGGATACCTGCTGGAAAAGCTTGGAATTTCAGCTACAGGGCTATCGAGAGATAATTTTGGGCTCCTTCGGGATGGCCTCTTGCAGCAGATTCAGCAGGGGATATCAGTGGTCTTGGTGGTAGATGAGGCGCAAAACTTGGACTGGCGACAACTTGAGCAGATCAGGCTTTTGCTTAATTTGGAGACATCTGACTGCAAACTTCTGTCAATCATCTTAGTAGGGCAGCCAGAGCTACAGAATAAATTAAATCAGCCCACATTCCAGCAGCTTAAGCAGCGGATCGATCTTAGTTGCCAGATCGACCCCCTAACCGAGACGGAAAGCTATCACTATATCGAATTTCGGCTAAAGCGGGCAGGCCGCGATCGGCAGGATATCTTTACCCCTGAGGCACTCCAGACGATCTACCTCCGTACTCAGGGAATACCGCGTTTGATCAACAATATTTGCGATAAAGCCCTGCTCCTTGGATTTAGTCGCCAGCAGCAGTATATTGATCGGACGACCATTCAGGAGCTCTCCCTGCTCTTTGAAAACCAGCGGGGAAATCCTCCGCCATCTTCTTCTAGAACGTCTTTCTTTCAGCAAGGCTGGAGTCAATTGCCCGGCAGCGGCTCGCTTCGAGCAGCAGATGAAGGAGCTGATCGTCGGTTTCAGATTAGAGATTTTAGGTATCAGATGATTGACTCAGACAAAAGGGTGTATTCCTGGAGGACACCACCGGCAGCGCTCTGGGAGGGGGAAGAAACCCGCAGATTTATCCAGGAGGGTTTGCGGGCAATTTTGGGACAGTATGGGAGGCAGCAGCAGCAGGGTGGCAGAGAGGCTGAGGATCATACCGGCGGAAGGCGAGGAGCTATCGGAGAAAGACCTCCCCAAATACCTGAGGATAGTAGAGGTGGGGCAGCCTGCCAGCAGAAAGCTTCCCCTGCTGCCAGCAGCCAGAGTGGGCAAGCCATTGGGAAGACTGAGGGTAAGCCCCCCTTGGAAGCTGCTCAGTCAGCAGAGAATCCTGACCGAAGAGAGGCAGCAAGACCAAAGCCTCTTTCTTCGGAGTATATAAAACGGTTTGAGTCGATAAGCCTTGCCTCCTCTTCAGGCAAGAAGCAGAGGGGAGGGTGGCTTTTAGGGTGGTTTCAAGAGCGGCTGCATTCCCTTCACCGGCTCATAATCCGCCGCCGAGGCCATCCTCTACCTACTAGGCTGGATGAGCAAAGCTATTGTCTGCCGTCAAAAGTCATCGAAGAGTATCAGAAAATCAAGAATAACCTCTACCAGGCCAATCCGACAAGCCGCCTCCAGGCCTTGATGTTTGCCAGTGCCAACTCTGGTGAAGGGGCTTCCACCGTAGCCGCAAACTTTGCTACAACCTGCGCTTTGACCGAAGAGGCCAAGGTGCTGCTGGTAGATGCCAATTTTCGGGCTCCAAAGCTTCACAGCCTCTTTGGCCTCCCAAGGTCAGAAGGGCTGGGAGAGGTGCTTAGAGAAAAGGTTGGCTGGCGGGATGTAGTGCGAGCTTGCAAGATTCCTAATCTTTCGATCATCACCGCTGGAGAGCCAGCGATTAATCCGCTCTACTTGCTAAGATCCGCTACCCTTGAGCGAACGATTCAAGAGTTTAGAGAGCAGTTCGACTATGTGCTGTTCGATACCTGCGCCATTTACCTCTACGCGGATCCGATCCTGCTGGGAGCATATCTTGATGGGCTTATTCTGGTAGTTCAGGCAGGCAAAACACGGCTTGAGACTATCCGAAAAACCAGGGAGATACTGACCGGATCAGTGCCGATCATGGGTGTAGTGCTGAACCGGAGAAACTACTATATTCCGCAGGCCCTGTACCGAAGACTGTGAGAGCGATACCGAAGGCTGTTAGAGCGAGAGCCTTATGGTTTTAGGGATTTTGAATCGAAAGCCATTGAATCGAGAGCCTATGAATCATCATCTCATCTCAATCTATGAATTTCTTCTCAAAGAGTATGGACCGCAAGGCTGGTGGCCGCTGCTTGGCTGTAGTGGCCGCAAAGCAACCCCAAAGGGATGGGTGGCTGGCTACCATCCGGGAGATTATGAGCTACCCAGGACCCGCAGCCAGGTCTTTGAGGTCTGCCTTGGGGCGATTCTTACCCAAAATACTGGCTGGCCGCAGGTAGAGGTGGCCCTCCGGCGCCTTCAGGCCATGGGCTGCCTTGATGCGGAGCGAATTTGGCAGATGGAGATCGAGGATTTGAAAGAGGCTATCAGACCGTGTGGATATTTTAACCAGAAAGCCAAAAAGGTTAAAATCTTTACTAAGTATTTTCTCGACCTTGACCGGAATCGGCCTCCAGCCAGGGAAGAGCTCCTATCCCTCTGGGGCATTGGCCCGGAAACTGCCGATTCAATGCTTCTTTATGCCTTTCGGGTGCCAACCTTTGTCATTGATGCCTATACCCGAAGGATTTTGACTAGCCTAGGGATAGCGGATGAGAAAAGCAGCTACCAAGATCTTAAGACCCTGTTCGAGCAAAGCCTTCCCAGAGATTTCATCCTTTATCAGGAATATCATGCTTTGCTGGTTGAGCATGCCAAAAGGTTTTATCAGAAAAAATCAGAATCAGACTCTCGGCTTCCCTGCCCTCTGGCTAGGCTGCTGTCTTAGCGCATAGCGCCGCAGGCTTGCCTCCTACCTCCCCATGCTGCCAGAGCGCTGCATCTCAATAGTTTTTTCGGTTCTCTCAAGAAGCTGCCGTCCCAGAGCATTTTGGGGGTCGATGGCCAGAACTTTTTTGAATTCTTCAAGTGCCTTGGGAAAATCTCCCTTGTTTTGCGCATAGATGATGCCAAGATTAAGGTGTGGGTCTGCCCATTTGGGGTCTTTGGCCGCGGCTTTTTGGAAGGAGTCAATGGCCTGATCGAAAGAATTCTGAAAGGCATAAGCCATGCCTAGGCCATGATAAGCCCGGCTATAGTTTGGTGATACCTCAATCAGCTTGCGGAAATAGTCTGCGGCTTCAGAAGCCTTGCGCTCTTCCAGATAGATACTGGCGAGGTTATAGAGGGCCGATGGGTCTTTTGGATTGGCCTTGAGCACTGTCTGACAAAGACTTATAGCCTTGTCCACCTCTTTTAGGTTATAGTAGACAGACACTAGATGATTTTGGGCCAGGCTGTAGCCTGGGTCAAGCTCAAGACACTTCTCCAGGTTGGCTTTGGCTTCGGTCCAGTTTCCCTTGCCAATATAGTAAATTCCAAGGTTGAGATAAACCTCCCTGCTTTTGGGATTAAGCCTCAGGGCCCTCTCCAGAGCAGATTTTCCCTCCTCGGCTTGACCAGCGCTAAGAGAGAGGGTCGCCAACTGAACCAGATTGTCAAGATGATCCGGTCCAAGGGCCACTGCCTGCCGGTAAGACTCTATAGCTTTATCGGTCTTCCCCATGGCTTGATAGACAGCTCCCAAGCAGGTGAAGGCATCGATATTTTGGGGGTCCTCTTTTGTAACCTTTTCAAATTCCTTAATGGCCTCGGCATACTTTTGTTGACTAAGATAGTTTGCTCCCTGATTAAAATATTTTAGCAGACCGATTTTGCGCTTGGGATCAGGATAGGTCGAAGATTTATTCTTTGCCGGGTCACTGGTAAAGACATAGCCAAGGCTCCTTAATTTTTCCCTGGAGGCGGCATCAAGAGTGAGCGTTTTAGCCGCTGTCTTCTGGCCCGAGGCCGCAGCAAGCTGCTTTTTTAGAGCAAGAAACTCTTTTTCGTACTGCTCGGCTAGTTTTTTCTCCTTTTGGATCAGGTTCTTTGCCTCAGCCGGATCATTAGCCAGGTTGTAGAGCTCACTTTCCGGCGCTCTGATGTATTTCCACTGGGCCGTGCGAAGCCCCTCCAGCGGACTCCAGCCGTAGGTAAACCTGGGATAGTCGGTTTCACAGTAGAGCACGAGGTTCAAATCCTTCTTCTGGCCGCTCAAAAGGGGAAGAAGACTTACTCCCTGCATCCCCTGGGGCGCCTTCTGTCCCAGAATATCAAGCAGGGTAGGAGCAATATCAATCAGCCGGACCAGAGAGCTGATTCTGGTGTTTCTCAGCACCCTGGGAGGATAGCGGAAGATCAGGGGGACGTGGAGGGTAGCCTCATAGAGGAAGATGCCGTGGGTATCCTCTCCATGATCTCCTAGTGCCTCTCCATGATCTCCTGATAAGACAATCAGGGTTTGATCGTAAATACCTTGCTCTTTCAATTTGTTGATCAGCACCTTGATCCAGGAATCGGTATAGGCGATCTCTCCATCATAGGGGCTGTGAGCGTAGACATCCTTAAATGGTTGGGGAGGATCGTAGGCTGTGTGAGGATCGTAATAATGTACCCACAGGAAGAAGGGAACCCCTTTTTTGCGGCTGCCTAACCATTGAACGGCTGCCCGGGTGACGGTTTCGGCCCGACGCTCCTTCTGGAGCATAGCTGCCGACACACCGCTGGTCAGATCATCGTTATAAATGTTAAATCCCTGATCCAGGCCAAAGCGGGAATCAAGGACATAGGCAGAAACAAAGGCCGCGGTCTCATATCCCTGCTGTTTTAGAAGCTCAGCCAGGGTAAGGGCAGCTTCAGACAAGGCAAAGGTTCCGTTACTGCGAAGACCATGAGTGATCGGGTAGGTGCCAGTAAAGATCGAGGCGTGCGCGGGCAGAGTGGTTGGGGTTGGAGTAAATGCCCACTCAAACAATACTCCCTCAGTGGCTAGAGCATCTATCTGAGGAGTCTTAATTCGCTTATAGCCGTAGCAGCCAAGCCGATCAGCCCGCAGGGTATCGACGGTGATGACCATGAGGTTTGGAGGCGATTTTTTGTTCTGTGGTGCGCTCATGGAAGATGAGGGAAAAAGGAACAGTAGAAGACATAGGCTCAAAAAAATCTTTTCGATACCAACTGGGGACTTGTTCATTGCTAGACCTCTCTGTTTTAAAAATTTCATTATTTGACCTCTTATTTGGTTAAAATATATCAGCATCTCGATAGAGAGTCAATAAGGGGAAAACCCTTTTGAAAAAGGGTTTTCCCCTTACCCCTTTTGTTATTAAAGTTTTAGGAGGATGGTTTGGAAGGAACCCTTTTTCAAAAGGGTTCCTTCCAATAAAGGGTTCCTTCCAATAATAATATAAATTGCTATTAATAACAGTATGTTATATAATGAGTTAGATTAGATTCAACCTTAAGAGAGGCGAGCCTCAATGTTTTCCTATTTCAAGAAGCTATCTGTGGTGGATCGTCTAATGCTTTTTTTAAGTCGCAAGTATAAAGAATCTGTACAGATCAATGAGCAGCTTCTGAAGCAGATCCGCGAGCTTGCCGAGCGGCACAGAAAGCTAAATTGTCTTTGCAGGATATCTGAATTTATTGATAAGCGGTCTGATCTTTCCCTAGATGAGCTCTTGCAGGGCATTGTTGATTGTATTCCTTCAGCCTATCAGGATCAAGAGATTGTGGGGGCAAGAATTATTCTTCAGGATAGAGTCCTGGCCACTGCTAATTTCAGAGAGACTGCCTGGAGGCAAACCTCCGACATTATGGTCTCGGGCCAGATTGCTGGCGTCTTGGAGGTTTGCTATCTGAAAGAGATGCCTGAAGGTGCTGACAGTCCTGTCCTTAAAGAGGAAAAAGATCTGATCAAGGCTATCAGTGAGCGTATAGGGAGGCTCATTGAGCAAAAAATAGCCGAGCAAGAACGCCGACATCTTTCCAAGCAGCTCGATATTGAGATTGCCAAGCTTGAAGCGGTGCTGCGGCAGATGCCCGAAGCAATTATCATTGCCAAAGCACCGTCAGGAGAAATTATCTTTGCCAATGAGCAGGCCGCCCAAATGGTGAGGCTTACTGGCCCGGTGCTTTCTGCTGCTCAAGATGGGGCACAATATGGCTTAGGATTCCACCCCGATGGCCAACCTTATCAAGGCGAAGACTGGCCGCTGATGCGCTCTATCCATCATGGTGAGATCGTTACTGATGAGGAAATCCACTTTATCTTAGGGGATGGTCGCCGGGTGATAGCCACTGCCTGCTCTTCTCCGATCCGTGACCGCGCAGGAGTGATCATTGCTGGAATTGGCATTTTCTCTGACATTACTGAACGGAAAAAGTATGAAGAGGAGCTAAGAAACTACCGCTCCCACCTTGAGGAAGTAGTGGAAGAGAGAACCCACGAGCTTGTAGCTGCAACGAATCAGCTGCAGAGTGTGATTAGCGAGTATAAAAACACCCAAGAGGCTCTAGAGCGAGCTCTAAATCAGAACAGACTTATCCTTGATTCTGTAGGAGAGGGGATTTGCGGCCTGGATTTGGAGGGCAGAACCACATTTGTCAATCCAGCATTCATAGCCGCAACCGGCTATCAGGCTGAAGAGATTATCGGCCTTCATCAACACGAAATTTTACATCATTCTAAAGCGGACGGAAAGTTTTATCCTCCTGAGGAGTGTCCAATATATCTTACTATTCGAGACGGGCGGCCGCGACATACCTCCGATGAGGTCTTTTGGAGAAAAGATGGCTCGAGTTTTCCGGTTGAGTATGTAAGCACGCCGATTCGAGAAAAGGGAAAGGTTGTTGGCTCGGTTGTGGTTTTTAAAGATATTACCGATCGTAAGCAGGCAGAAGAGGAGAAAGCCAAAATCCAGGCTCAGCTTCTCCAGTCTCAAAAGATGGAAGCTATTGGCCTCCTGGCCGCGGGTGTAGCTCATGATTTCAATAACCTGCTGACCACGATTATTGGCTACACTGGGATGGCCATCATGAAAGCTAAAAGAGCCGATTTGCCCCTGGCCCGTGATCTAGATCAGGTGCGGCAGGCTGCTGAGCGGGCGGCTAACCTTACCCGGCAACTGCTTCTTTTTAGCCGCAAGCAGCCGATGGAGCCTGCCGCTATCGACCTAAATAGGACAGTTGATAACCTGCTTAAAATGCTCCATCGTCTCATTGGGGAAGATGTTCTTATTCGTACCGAGCTTGAGAATGATCTTTGGCCGATTTGGGCTGATGAGGGAAATATCGAGCAGGTGATCATGAACCTGGCAGTCAATGCTCGGGATGCCATGCCTCGAGGAGGCCAGCTCACCATAAAAACCGAGAATATAACTTTAGATGAAGATTTTGCGGCCCAGATGCCGGAAGCACGAGCAGGCCGCTTTGTCCGCCTGTCGATTGCAGACACGGGAGTGGGGATGGACAAAGAGACTATGGGTCGAATCTTTGAGCCTTTCTTCACCACTAAAGGCATGGGAAGAGGAACAGGGCTGGGGTTGGCTGTTGTTTATGGAATCATCAAACAGCATCAGGGATGGATCAATGTCTCAAGTGAGCCAGGGGAGGGGTCTGTATTTACTATCTATTTGCCAGCCTCTACCCCTGAGGAAGAAAAAGATAGACAAGCTGCGGCGGATCATACCAAACTATCCTTAGCCGAGCTTAAGGGAAGAGGGGAGCGAATCCTGGTTGTGGAAGATGAAGAAGAGGTGCGAAGAATGGCCGCCAGAGTGCTTCAGGAAAATGGTTATCTGGTGTGTGAGGCTGCTAGTGCTCAGCAGGCGGTCGATGCTTTTGAGCGGACCGGTGGAGAATTCGACCTAGTCTTAAGTGATGTAGTATTGCCCGATCAGACTGGCCCTGAATTAATCAGCCAGCTTCTCGTCCATTACCCAAGGGTAAAGGTATTGCTGATAAGTGGCTATACAGACCAAAAATTACAATGGCCGCAGATCCAAAAGCAAGGGTTTAGATTTCTTCAAAAACCTTTTGCTCTGCCTCATCTGCTGCGGACGGTCAGGGAGGTTTTGGAGCCAAAAGATCTTCACATCACAAAAGATGTTCACATCAAAAGTAACGAAGGCTCTCATCAAAAGGAATGAAGGCCCGCTGCCTTAAGGCTTTTTTAGCTTAAAGGTTCTTTTGCTAAAAGTGCGTAATAAAAAGTGCGCAGCGGATCAATTACACTATCAATTGTAGGGGCGCGGCCCTAAGGGCCGCCGCCGCTTCGCGCACTTTATTAGCGAAAAGACCACTTACTACCCTTTATTATTATCCTGTTTAGCTTGCTTGGTGGCCGGGAGGGTAAAGAAGAAGGTTGCTCCCTTCCCCTTGGCCGAATCAACCCAAACCTTACCGCCATGATTTTCGATTATCTTTTTGACAATAGCCAAGCCAACGCCAGTTCCTTCCACCTGTTTTAATTCTTTCAGCCGCTGAAATATCTTAAAGATCTTCTCGTGATATTCTTTGTCAATCCCGATCCCATTATCTTTAACAAAAAATTCATACTCTTTCCCAAGCTTTTGGCAGCCAATCTCGATCATGGGCAGATCATTTTTCGGATCCATAAACTTTATGGAGTTTGAAATAAGATTGGTGAAAACTTGCAGTATCCGGGCTGGATCGCAGAAAAGGGTTGGAAACTCACCGCTAATTGTCAGATGGATATTTTTCTCATCTATTTTAGGCTTCAATTCATCGACCGCTCGCTGGACGATCTGAGAAATCGGATAGTTCTGATAGTCTCCCTCAGTGGTTCCGATTTTGGAGAATTCCAAAATATCCACGATAAGCTTTTCCATATTCTCCGCATTCTTCTTGATCCGCTCAAGATAGTAGATCACATCTTCGCCGAATTCATTTCTATGATCTTGCAGTAGAATAGACGTAAAGTCCTGCAAGATGTAGAGTGGGGATTTAAGATCGTGAGATACAATAGAAACAAAGTTTTGCAATTCCTCATTTTTCTCCGCCAGAGCCCTATTTTTGACTTCTAACTCCTGCTGAAGTTTTTTCTCTTCAGTGACATCTTCTCCCACATTTATGATGCCCACTACATTGCCCGCCTGATCAGTCATCGGTGTACTGTGCCATGATATTATCCTGCTGGTGCCATCACGGGTTACAATTGGGCACTCGTACGAAGATTGGGCCCGGCTGCTGAGCGACTCGCTTAACTGCTTAGCATACTCTTCTCTCCCCTCCACTGGGGTCATTAATTGAAGCCAGCTTTTGCCGAGGATACAACTTTTGTCATATCCAGTTATTTCTTCACATTTCTTGTTTGAAAGGATAACCTCACCCTCACGGTTTAAAACGACAATCAAGACATTGGCCGTTTCGATCAATTGCTTCTCGAATTCCTTCTGCTTGTTCAGCTCGGACTGTGAGGCCTCAAGCTTTTCACTGACCTGTTCCAGTTCCTCAAACGATTCCCGAAATTCATCATGGATGGATTCTAGCTCCTTGTATCGGCGTTTAAGATTTTCATTTTTTTCATGGAGTTGTTTTTGCATCCGGTTGAAGATTTCAGCCAGGTGAGCAATCTCATCCTTTGAGTCCACATGAATCATGGGCGCAGACTCTTCTCCGCTCAAGCTCTTTTGAGCCTGTTTGGTAATGGTGTCGATTGATCGAGTAAACCGAACAATGCAACAGCTCAGAATAATTCCTGCCAGTAGAATCAGGCCAGCCAGAGAGAAAAAGAGAATTTGTTGAATGTGGCGATAAGGGGCTAGGGCAGACTCCGTTGATTCCTCAACCACTATTCCCCAATTTATTTTCCGAATTGCGGTGGCGACACCGATGACTTGAGTATTCTTATTTCCGATATAGATTGTAGGGGTCCGAAACTTACTTTCAGTGTCAGATATAAATTCTTTCACTTTTTTGATATGACTAAAATCAATAGCTGTCGATACCGGTCCGATATCGGAATGGACAATTAATTTCCCATTCTTATCAATTAGATAGACTGTTATCTCAGGCCTCAATTTAAGAGCCGAAATCTTTGACCACAGCCCGCAAAGTGATACCCCGGCCTTGATAATTCCGCTGACCTTATGATCAGCAAAATTTTGGATAGGAATCGATATGTCAACCATCGGTACCACCTGATAGGATGGATACACCGGGCTGACGAACAGATTTCCTTGCTGCATGGCGACCCTGTTCTGATCAACCTGACCGGGGGCTAATTGGCCAGAGGCAGAGTCGGCGCTCTGTCGAGTCGCAACTAGACATTCCTTGCCGGAGTTGTCAAGTAGAGTCAGCTTGAGGACATCGGGCATTTTTTGTAAGTAGCGGTTCATCATCTCCTGTTGGGCTGCCAAATCTCCCCCACCTTCTCCTAAACTGCTGGCTAGGGAATTTAGCTCAGTCATGATTGCCGACAGAAAGCTTTCCGCATCCTCTTGAAGACCGGCCGCCAATTGTATATTTTTATTCCCTATCTGTTGAATAAGCTGGGCTTTGAAGGAAAAAGCGCAAATTAGACCAAAGAGGGTAAGAGAGACAATCAGAACGGCGGAGAGAGAAACGATAAGTTTATTTTTAATCTTATCCCACCAAGGGATGGTTGGGGAGTGCTTCATCGAGAAGTTTTTAGCTTTACAGCCAGATGAAAACAAGCCTGAAAATTTTTCGTGTCCGAAACTTCAAGAGACATTCTCAAGTATTTGCTCAGGTAAGGGTTTTCAATTATGAACTTACAGTAAATTCAAGAAAAAGTGCACCTTAAGGTGAAAAACTAATTAGTTAAAATATATCATACTATCATGGGTTAATCAACCTCTTCCCCTGGTAAATTTGATGCAGAGCGCTCTTATTTTATGACAGACTCAAAAATACTTCTCCCTCTTCGACTTGGTTTATACGGCCTCTATGACGGACTGTATGGATATGGCCTCTATGGCAGCTTGTACGGTCTTTATGGCGGCCTCTATGGCCTATACGGCGGGCTGTATGGCCTTGGTGGATTATATGGTCTTGGCCTACGATACGGTCTAGCCGAGCAGGCCGGAACATGGCAGGGAACCTGGGGAGGAGGGGACGTTTTTTATGTCCCTGGTATTATTATATTTTGTATTATCTATACTTTTGCACTTTTTCTCTAAGGCCTTGATTTTACTGGATTTGCTATTAGAGATAACTTTCAAGGATTTCAAGGCGCTAAGAAATTTCTGCAAAAGTGTAGGTATTATTAACCTGAGTTCGACATAAAGAATTCAGTACTGGCCTTAATTTAGAAACAATCCCATCAGGATGCCAAAGGATTGATAGGGATTTTATTTATAATCTATGAGCTTATGTTAACCATTTGTACTCTTATTAGAGTCTTGACTTTAGGTTTCTCAATGGCCTAAATACTTATGTTCTTGATTTGCCAAGTAATTTTCATCAAAATTATATCGAACTCAGGTTATTATTATATTCGCTCTTATTTATTAGCTACCATTGAGAGATATAACCCTAATAAGAGCTAAGCCCCTTCAAGGGTTTATGGTTGTTCTGATATATAAGAGCGATTATATTTTTTATTTCCCTGGCAGTATTATAATGTGTCAGATGCTGGTGAATCACTACAACCGATGGCGATAAGATATGCCATGAGCTTCTAGCTGCTGGTCAACAAAACTGATTGTGGCTGAGATTTCCTGATCGAAATCCTCGGCGCAGATAGCTATCGATTTTTCGAGAGCAAATTTCATGACTGCCTTAAGGTCAGCTCCTTCGGGGAGAGCGATTCCATAAGCTGTCAAAAACTCCCCGGCTTGTTTGGCCATATACTGAGCGATCAGATCAAGGGCTAAGTTTTCGGTCTGACTGAGTGCCAGCCCATAGAGAATAATGCTGTTTCGGAATTTTTCCTCAGCATGGAAGATGCTCATCACTGCCTCAGGATAACTTCCAAAGTAGGCAGCAAAATCCTGAGCATAGGCTCTGACAAGCAGCAGAGGAAAATCAGAGCTTCTTTCTTTGGCTGCAAAGATTATCTTTCTGCCGACAAAAGGATCCTTTCGCCTGATCAGAAGATCTATTCCCCCCTCGACACTATAGTGGGCGAATTCCAAAGTTATCTCATTTGGCAGATTCAAGGCCTGATAGGCCGGCTCCTGAGCCAAGAGCTCTCCTAGCAGACGCGCCTTGCTAATTACATACCCTTCGTCTTTCCCACTAGTTAGACTCTGACAGTGGGCGGTAAAATCTGCCCCCCATAATTCATTGTGACTGATAAAGCCAAAGGCCAGCGCTTTTTCCGTTTGTCGTTTGGCCTCAGTCCACACTTTCATGAACTCGGAGTGAACGCCGCGAGCAGGGCCCTGATCCCAATAGAGCGCATTGAAAATATCCATGCTGATCCCGCCATAGATCTCATTGATATTCACTAGCCCATATCTTTTGCCAAGATTATGGTCAATAAAGGCATGGGTGGCTGTCCCCCAGGGGAAGGCAGATGAAGAAAAAAGAGTTAGGACTAAAATAGACGTTCCCAGTGATAATTGCAGCAGAAAGATGAGTAGCCTTTTCATAGTTGCTTCCTCGTGGTTATAAAACGGTTATTAAAACGGCTTTGAGGCTAATTGACTTATTGAATCTTATCGGCTGAGTAGAGAAAATTCTATATTTGGTCGAATTATTATTTTGATCAGCCTGACACCGACGCCTGGCTGATTATGGATGAGGTGAGATAACTACTATATTCGAGTATATTCGAGGAGAATAAATTATGGCTGATAGAGAGAGAAAAGTAGCAGAAAATGTGGATGGCCCCTATTATGTGGATGAAAGCTGCATCCAGTGCGGTAATTGTGCTGAGGTTGCACCGGATAATTTTACCCAGGGAGAGGAATTCTACTATGTCTATAAACAGCCCGAAAATGACGAGGAGCTTGAAAACTGCCAGCAAGCACTTGAGGAATGTCCGGTAGATGCCATTGGAGATGATGGGGAAGAGCTGGAAGAAGAAGAGGAAGAGGAGTAGTAATTTTCAGCCACAAATGAGGGAAGAGGATTTGAACCAATCACTAGATGAGGTAAAAAAATTTTTCCAGGACCACCAAACTTTTCTGCTTATTGGCACTGCTGACCGGAGCGGATTACCTCACTTGGCTATGGAGATGGAAGTCCAATGGATCAAAGAGAGAACAATTCGATTTGAGAGCTGGTTTTGTCTAGCCACTATCCGAAATCTGAGTGAAAATCCAAGAGTAGCCGTAGCCGTCATTGACCAAAAGACCCATAAAGGGTATCAGCTGCTTGGCCAGATCGAATCCATCCATGAGACTGCAATTCTCGATGGTTATGTCGCCGGGGAAATACCCGGCGAGCAAATTTTTCCTGCGCAGGCTTATCGGATTGATATAGCCATTGATAGGGTTTTACACTTTTCACCCGGGCCCTGCTCTGCCCCCTTTGGCCATGACGACTTAAGCCCTTGATAGGCAATGGCTATGAAAATCTTCTTATGCTTTTTTGACTAGCTGCAAATTGCAGGCAGCCCACACCACCTCTTTTTTAGGTGAAAACTCTCTGTTTGGTTTTATCAAGTTTATGGGCAAAAGCTCTCTGTCTGATTTTATAAAGCTTATCGAAGGCTGGCGATTTTTTTGAAAAATTTCATTAGCATCACTGGCATAGATGACAATAAAGAGAGCGATCATGGCTACGACAAAAAAGGTAAGACTGAAAATTATGAAGGTAAAAATAAGCTTTTTGTCTGAGGTATTCGGTGATAATAGATGCATATTTTAACCCTAAGTTTTTAAAAAATTAAAAAGTTAATAGATTTCAACATGGAAGTTAACAAATCGATTTTGGAAAAGCAACTCGAATGTACAAGTCGAATGTAGGTATAGTTCAGGATAAGATAATCGTGGTTGAGAGGAAGAAAGGAAAATAAATTCGGTCAGGAGAGTCGAAGTTTTTAAAATTCAGACTATAGGACGCTTCATACCTTAGCCTTTTCATGAACTGCACTATAGCTGGGGCTTGAAGAATGGCTCTTTGCACTATTAATCTGTTGCTTAGTATTTCGAGCCCGCTTTCCCTTAACGTCAGGTTGAAATCCAAAGCCTCGTCAGGGAAAAGATGCTGGCAGTTCACATAATTGGCCATGCTAATAGCAGAGAAGAGAAGCACGGCCAAAAGCAACAAAAAAATTGCGGCTGAGGTTACATTTCGCATATTAGATACTGAAATAATATCTTTTACTGAAATAATACTTTTTCGAAACTGCTTAAAATTTCTGTTTCTCACAGCAGATCAAGGTTTGCCCGGATAGCCTAGATAGCTAATGGTTTTAATTGGTTGAGTTTAAATTAAACTTCAGACTATAAATTCAAGCAAGTTTGATGCCGTGGGTAGAGTTAGCTGCAAGTGGCCAAAATTCAAGGGCTTAAGTGGACAAGATCCCTTCGGGGGATAAATTTTTTATGAAAAAAGATGCATATATATGCAGCAAAATACAAATAAATAGCCGCCTTGTTCCCTGCTATTCCAGAAAGGTAATGGTTCCGGTATCACCGACCTTCACCTGCAAGAGTTCAGCCGCACTGGCCTGGTGGGCAAAGAGCTCAAGATGGCCACTGCTTCCAAAAATAGCGCCGACCAGACAGCTCGGCTGCTCCCGCAGGGCAGCATAATGGGGCTGTAGACAATCGATAACCTGGGAGGCGATTTCCAGGATAAACCGCTCTCCGCTGCCTGCCGAAAGCTGCTGGGAGAAAAACTCCTGCCCGATACTGGTAATCAGATTGCCAAAGGCATCACGGTGAATGATCTGAAATTCATAAATTCGGCCAGCCAGGTGCCGGGGCTTTGGAACCTCAAGTTGCAGATAATCGCTGATCCTGGGGCCAAAAAGATGGGGCGCAAGGCCGGTGGAAAGCCAAGCTGCAACCGGAGCAAAAATATCCCGGCCATGAAAGGTTTGACTGATGGGGAGACGAAAATATTTCTGCTCGGTCAGGTGAAATACCTGAAGGTCAGCCTGCTCCTCCTGATACGGGTATGATAAAATCCCATTATCCGGAGCGACAAAGAAATAGCGGCCTGCTTTAGCCAGAACGGGCCTTCTTTGGCTACCGACGCCAGGGTCAACAACCGCCACATGGATGGTTCCTGCTGGAAAGTACCGATAGGAGCTGCCGAGTAGAAAAGATGCCTCAAGAATGTTATAGGCCGGCACCTGATGGCAGAGGTCCACAATCTGCACCCTGGGATTGATGCCGAGGATGATTCCCTTCATGATGCCGACAAAGGGGTCGCGGTCGGTAAAGTCTGTGGTCAGGGTGATAATTGGGATATTGCACCTTGGGGAAGTGTCTGACAAGAGCTCTCACCCCTTTGGGGAACTTTTATGCCTTTGGTTGAGTAATTTCGGCATAAATTTCTGGTCGGCGGGTCTTTAGAAAAGACCACCCTCGCCGAGTATCCTCAATCAGACTAAGATCAATCTCAGCCATGATGATGCCGTCATGATGGCTGCTTGGTTTCATCATCTGATTCCCATCAGGATCGATGCAAAAGGTGCGGCCATAGAAGCTTTGCTCCCCTTCTTGCCCCACCCGGTTAACCCGGAAGCAGAAGACACCGTTAGCAATGGCGTTGGCCGAGATCATTTTCTCCCACTTTTGAAAGGAGGCAAAGGCGCAGGCCGTAGGGCAAAAGATGATCTGGGCCCCTTTGAGGGCCAGAATCCTGGACCCTTCGGGGAAGAAGTTATCCCAGCACATCTGGATACCAATCGTGGCCAGTTGGGTCCGAAATACCGGAAACCCCAGATTACCTGGGGAAAAATAATAGGTTTCCTCCCACAATGGGATTTGTGGAAGGTGATTTTTGCGATATACTCCCAGAAGAACACCGTTTTGATCGATCACCGCGCAGCTATTGTAGTAGGTATTATTTTCCTTTTCAAAAATCGGGGCGATGATAACCATTTGAAGCTCTTTAGCTTTACGTTTCAAGGTCTTAATCAGAGGCCCATGAATTTCTTCAGCCAGCTGAAAACTTTCTGGGCTCTTTTTTTGGGGAAACCAATGAGTATGGAATAACTCCTGAAAACAGGCCATCACCGCTCCACCCTCAGCGGCCATCTCTAGCATAGACAGAGCCTTCTGAAGGTTTTGCTCCGTATCAGGATGGCACTTCATCTGAATTCCGGCAACTTTTATCAATGATCCCCTCTCCTTAAAAAACCAGTAGATTCTTTACTGCCCACAGCATTTTTTATATTTTTTCCCGCTCCCGCAAATGCAGGGATCATTTCGCCCTATCTTGGGCTGCTTTCTCTGGACTGGCATCTGCTTTTCCCTGCCTGCGGCCCGGGCTGCCATATCAAGCTCACGCTGCACTTTCATTCTCCTGCGCCGCTCTCGCTCCTCTTCCTCACGAACCTCCTGAAATCTGAACAGATGCTCAACCGTCTGTTCCTTGATCCGCTTAATCAGGTCGTTGAACAGCCGAAAGCCTTCTTTTTTATACTCAATCAGAGGATCCCTCTGGCCATACCCCCGCATGCCGATCCCCTCTTTGATGTGATCCATTTCCAGGAGGTGATCCTTCCATTGCAGATCAATCGACTGGAGCATGATGATTTTTTCAACGTGGCGCATCATGGGGCTGGTGACGATTTTCTCTTTATTTTCATAATTGGTTAAAATCGCCTCAAGGAGTTGATCATATAATTTGGCCTGCGAGATATCTCCTGGCAGGTTGCTAAAGTCATATCTTAGGCAAAACTGCTTAGCCAGAGCGTTGCTCAATCCCTTGAGGTCCCAGCTATCGGGCCGGCTGTTGCGAGAGGTGTAGGCAGAGACGCAGTCCTCCAGGCAATCTTCGATCATCTGATAAATAAGAGGCTTCAGGTCATCCTTCTCCAGTACTTGCCGCCGCTGCTGGTAGATGACCTCCCTTTGCTTATTCATCACGTCGTCATATTCCAGAAGATGCTTTCTGGCTTCGTAGTTTTTGGCTTCTACCTTCCGCTGGGCATTTTCAATCGCCTTACTGATCATGTTATGCTCAATTGGCTGGCCATCATCAATGCCCAGCTTGTTCATAACCTTGCTGATCATTTCTCCGCCAAAGATGCGCAGCAGGTCATCTTCTAGTGATAGATAAAATCGGGAAGAGCCTGGATCACCCTGCCGACCTGCTCGTCCACGCAGCTGATTGTCGATCCGGCGGCTCTCGTGTCGCTCCGTACCCAGGATGTGCAGCCCGCCAAGTTCAGCCACTCCCTCGCCCAGCACGATGTCTGTCCCACGGCCAGCCATGTTAGTGGAGATGGTTACCGCTCCCCTCTGACCTGCCTGAGCGACAATTTCCGCTTCCCTCTCATGGTGTTTGGCATTTAAGACATTGTGGGGAATGCCTTTTTTCTTTAGCAGCTCATGGAGATGCTCGGATTTTTCAATAGCAATGGTTCCCACCAGAACGGGGCGTCCAATTTTATGTAATTCTTCGATTTCTCGAATGACGGCATTGAATTTTTCCCGCTCGGTCTTATAGATGACATCAGGGTAATTGGTTCTGCGCAAGGGTTTATTAGTGGGGATAACGATAACATCCAGATTGTAAATTTTGCGAAATTCAACCGCTTCAGTGTCAGCCGAGCCAGTCATGCCAGCCAGTTTTTCATAGAGGCGGAAATAATTTTGAAAGGTAATAGTGGCCAGAGTCTGGTTTTCCTGAGCCACAGTAACCCCTTCCTTAGCCTCAAGGGCCTGGTGCAGGCCATCACTGTAGCGTCTGCCAGGCATGAGCCGTCCGGTGAACTCATCGACGATAATCACTTCCCCCTCTGGGGTAACCACGTAGTCCACATCTTTTTTAAATAGCTTGTGAGCCCGCAGTGCCTGCTCGAGATGATGAATAGTATCAAGATGCTTGGCCGAGATCTGGCCATCCTCCTGCTCATAAAGGTCAGGAATTCCCAGCAGCTCTTGTGCCTTGAGAATCCCCTCTTCGGTTAAGGTGACGGTTCTCTTCTCCTCGTCAATCTCATAGTCTTTATCTTGCTTTAGCCGAGGGATGATCTGATTAACTCTGATATATTCATCCGTGGTTCCCTCGCTGGGGCCTGAGATAATCAGGGGCGTTCGGGCCTCATCAATCAGGATACTGTCAACCTCATCAACGATGGCAAAGTAATGTCCCCGCTGGACATAGTCAGAGAGGGAAAATTTCATATTATCCCGCAGATAATCAAATCCAAATTCATTATTGGTCCCGTAGGTGATATCGCATTGGTAGGCCTTCTGACGCTCCCGGTCATTAAGGTCATGAACAATTAGCCCTACGCTCAAGCCCAGGAATTGATATATCCCGCCCATCCATTCACTATCACGGCGGGCCAGATAATCATTAACGGTTACGATATGGACCCCCTCGCCGGTGATGGCATTCAGGCAGGCCGGAAGAGTAGCCACCAGGGTCTTCCCTTCACCGGTAGCCATTTCAGCGATGTTCCCCTCATGGAGGACAATTCCTCCCATGAGCTGAACATCGAAATGCCGCATATTAAGAACCCGTTTGGCGGCCTCGCGGGTTACGGCGAAGGATTCGCAAAGGAGCTCATCCAGAATCTGTCTTCTCATTCTGGCTATAGCCTTATGAATTCTTTCAGATTCTACCTTGTCTTTCAGATCAAGAGGGTTTAGTTGAGCTACGCGCTGATCATCAATCCCTTCCGCAGCCTTCATCTGCTGCATCTTCTCTTGGTATATTTGCTTGAACTTATCGGTTTTGGCTCTAAGCTCAGCATCGGTCAGGCGGCTCATCTGGGGCTCAAGGGCGTTGATCCGCTCTACAAATGTAGATAGCCGCTTTAGTTCTCGTTGATTTTTGCTCCCGATAATCTTAGTCAATAAACTTTGAAGCATAATACGTAGTCCTTATTTTTCCAGCCTAATTTTTATTTCCCGTGTAAAGGTTTATCTCCCGTGTAAAGGGCCTTGACTGACCAATATATGGCCGGCGAAGGCCCAAAGACCCTAGCTTATCTCCCGTATGAAGGGCCTCTCAGCGCCCTATTTTTGTTCTTGTTATTGCCAGGTTGTCAGATTTGCACGTTGGGAGGAGAATCCCTTGCCGTTTTTTAAACTTTGCGGGAGACACACAAAGTGCAGCTTCTGCCTCTAAGAATATAAAAAAATCTTAGCTCTTATATTATCTATCAGACACCATAAACCCTATATCAGAACAACCATAAACCCTCGAAGGGGCTTAGCTCTTATTAGGGTTATGTCTCTAAAATGGTAGCTAATAAATAAGAGCGAAAATCTTAGCTATCTAAGAACCTAAAAAATTTTAGCTAAAAGGTACTTTCTAGGATTGAGGCAGCGGCCATCCTTCCTGATTTCATAATGCAAGTGAGGTGCAGTGCTCCTTCCCGTGTTGCCAACATAACCTATAAGCTGGCCGCATTCAACTCTATCGCCTGATTTTACAACATTTATCGAATTATGTCCATAGAGAGTAGAGAATCCAAAGGGATGCTGAATAATAATCAGATTGCCATATTCTCCCCGACGACCGCTAAAGGTTACAATTCCCGCACTGACAGCATAAATCGGCGTTCCGATTCGGGCGGCGATATCAATCCCCTTATGGAAGGCTATTCTGCCAGTAAATGGAGAGGTTCGATAACCGAAGGGTGAGCTGATCCAACCTATGGTAGGCCATGGAGAAGGCTGAAAGGTTGGCTGTTCCTTTCCTTTTTGACTTCGGATCGCACTCAGAAGCTCCTCATTACTGCATGATTCTCCCCGGCTCCACTTGCTATATTCCTGAGCAAGCAGCGACATATCAATCTCTTCAAGATCATCATCCGGCTTAGGTAGACGAAACGAATCAATGAACACTGAGCCTAATTCAATGGACGATTCCGCTGGGTCGTAGTCCAAATTCCAGAACATAACCTGGCGGGAAGAGGTGTTCCAATCTCCACTTAATGATCCCTGGTTGAGGCTGAAGTTAAGGGTTGTGTGCGGCGGCTGTCCGTCTGAGTCCGCACCTTGCGTCAGAAAATCAGACGATCTTGGCAGCAGGCTATGTTCATCTGTGAGAAGCTGGTTAGGAGTCAATGGTTCAAGAGTATGAATATTTGCCTCGGCTAGAGTAGGGGCCTCACACAGGGGAATCTTGTTAATGAAATCAAGGGAGAAGCAAAGGCCAAAGACGGGAACTAGGAAAAAAGCGGTCAAAATTGTTCTGACATTTTTTTTCAGTATCTTGATCTGCACTCTCAACTTTCACCCCCCTAACTTAGCACCTATCCAGAAAATTTTGAAAATCTGCGAGAGAATGGTTACTATGGGGACAGCTTTCGGATAGGTTTATAAAATAAATGGTCTGAAATTAACTCGATCGTATCAGAACTATATCCCTCTTCTCCAAAGTGACCATCTCCTTGATTCGATGACCTAGGCAATAAAATGCCGGCACTTTTTACTTATTATGAATGCTTATGAAATTTATTCAAATTTGACCGCAGGCTCTTTGAACAATAAATCGGCTGAAATGAAAAATATCCTCTTCTTTTATTCATCGGTAATACTGAAATAATTATCGGCAGTAAATAAAATTTAATCTTAATAAAACAAAACTGAATCTTACTCTAACTGAAGCGGTTGACCGGTTGACTTTTCCTTGCACTGCTCAAGAGGTTTGCATGATAGAACATTTGGCAGGATTTTTCAAGAAAATCTTTCTTGCCCATCAGGCCAAAAGCAGGGTAGAAAGCTTATCGGCAAGTTTTTTTCCTACTACCGGAATGGAAAAATGCTCTTCAACCTTGCGCCGGGCATTGAGCCCCATCTTTTTTCTCAACTCGGCATCGGTAATCAGGGTATTGAGGGCCTGATAGAATTCATCCATTGATGAAACCACAAATCCCTCACGGCCATGCTCAACAAGATAGCGATTAGTTCCAACATCAGAGCAGACAGCAGGGACAGCAGCAGCCATGTATTGCAGAGCCTTATAGCCGCATTTGCCTTCTGTCCACTTGTTGTCGGGCAAGGGCATCACCCCGATATCGAACTGAGCTATCTCCTGATCCTGAGTTTCCAGTCTCCAAGGAATGTGCCTGACCTTAACCCCTGGGATTTCAACTCCGGCATCACAGACAACATTGACCTGAATCTCGTAGAGCTTAGACAGAGTCTGAAATACCGAAGATAACATTGCTAGGTGGTGCAGATTTCCTCTTCCCCCTACCCAGCCGATGATCACTTTGGCCTGAGCAGTGCTTTCTTTCTCTTGACAGCTCTGGTAGCATTTTCGTGCTATGTTGCGGGTTTCTACTGCTGAGGGGATTACGGTTACCCTTGGGTTGAACTGAGCGGCATAGTCAGCCAGAATCTGGTTTCCAGCAACCACAAGATCAGCGATTCGGACAAGATATTGAAATTTCAAGCTTCTTGCTCTACTGTAGGTTTGCTTGTGTCGGTCATCTCGATAATAGATAGCATCGTCAAAATCAAAGACCAGCCTTCTAGCATACCTTCTGAAAAATTTGGCCTCAAGCCGCGTAGGCAGCTTTTTTTGCAGGTAAACAATATCAAAGTGCCTCATCTGCCGAAAAGTTTTGATTTTGTCAGCAATTGTTTTCGGATAGCGGACAGCGGACGGCTCAAACCCCTGCTGGCGTAGTTCGGCCAGGAGATTGAAAACCCTGATCCGGCTGCTCGGAAGCCTCTCATCCTGATAGATAAACAAAATCTTGCCGCTCATGTTATTTTTCTTTATCTATTATGTCTCTATATCCGCCTTTTGTGAGGCCTTATCTATAATTCGGTGTGAACTTAAAGCCGCCCCATCGGAGGTGGCCAGAGGGATCGCTCTATTTTTCTGGCCTTTTTAGACCCCTAAGAATAATTTTTTTCTCAAAAAATTGCCCTCTGGCCTCAACTTCCCCGCTTTTCCCCTGATCCCATGCGATACCCCAAGAGCCATAGCATAGAGTTTGAGCATCTTTTGGTCTTCAAAAAGAAGTATTCGTAAGATGTCCTTGCGGCTCTTTTTGAGCACCCGCACTGTGCCTCGGACCTTACCATACTGCTGCCGGGCCAAGATCAGGCGGTTGCGGGTCAAGTAATACCGTCTGAGCGGAGTATGATGAGTTGTCTCCAGAGTCTGCCAGAGGAACTTGTGGGTTTTTCTCATCCCTACTGGATGAATCATGCCAAGATGAAGAGAGAGTAATATTCTGTAGCCGCATTGGCGAAGTCTCAGACAGTATTCATGGTCAACCTGATCAATAAACAGCTCATCACGGAAAGGGCCAACTCTGTCAAAAGCCGCTGTTGACAATAAGCTGCCAGAGGTAATCAGGGTCTTTTCCTCTATCCACGCCCCAGTAGCCAAAGGGCAAGGGCCCTTTTGGTATATATACCCATTATTCGGGTCCTGATAGTTTGTTCCTATCATCCCCACCTCTTCTCGAAATGGACAATCCTGATAAGCTACAGCCAGATTCTCCACCATATTCTCTAGCAGGAGGCTATCCTGATCAAGAGTCAAGGCCCAAAGGAAGCCTTGATCCTTAGCCCAGCTCACCCCCTGATTTAGCGCGGTAGCAAGACCAAGATTGTCAGGGTTTAGGATTAGGTGAGCGTTCAGAGAAGAAGAGAGGCTACGCAACATAGCCTGTGCCGAATCAGAGGAATGATTATCAACGATTACCAGACGGCTAGTCTGTCTTGCTGCCCTTGCTGCTCGCTCAGGGAAACCGGCATCAGGGTGGTAGGTAACGATGATGGTACAAATGTTTTCTTTCCTTGGTCCTGAGCCTGATAGAGCTTTATTCATTATAATCTCTCGCATTATAGCCCTTTTGGCTATACCCTCATCATCTAGGCAATCTGCGCTAATACATCGGCGACGATTTCCTGGAGATTGAAAGTAAAATCAAGGTAGCGGACACTGTCTCGGATTCTTTGCTGTTTTCTTTCCTTGGTCCTGAGCCTGATAGAGCTTTATTCATTATAACCTCTCGCATTATAGCCCTTTTGGCTATACCCTCATCATTTAGGCAATCTCCGCTAATACATCGGCGACGATTTCCTGGAGATTGAAAGTAAAATCAAGGTAGCGGACGCTGTCTCGGATTCTTTGCTGTTTAGAGGGAGAATCTGAGACCGTGCCTATAAGCTGAACAAAGTCTTCCATTCCCCTTCTCAGGGAATCGACTTGGAGCGGACATGCCAAAATAATACCGGTACTGCCTGGCTGAATAACCTCAGCGCATCCGTTACGGTCAGTGGTTAATACCGGAACACCAGCCGCTATAGCCTCAAGACAAGCATTACTGAAGGGATCATATTTGGTCGGCAGGATAAATCCATCAGCCAAGGCTAGATATCGAAAAGCCCCTGCTTGGGGCCCCAAAAAGTGAATCCGCTCAAAAAGCCCAAGCCTTGAAGCCAGTTTTTGATAAGGTCTAAAACACCCCTTGCCGATGACCAGCAGGTGAAATTCGGCTGGCAGGTACTGCATTCCCCAAATTGCATATTGCAGCCCCTTTCGCTCAAAGCCAGAGCCAGTAAATAGTAGAAATCGGCAGCCTGCTGAAAGCTTGTGTCTCTCAAGAAGCTGTTTTCGGATCGCTTCTTTCTGATTAAGCAGATTCCCGAATGAGTCCCACTCTACGCCGTTATGCACCACTTTGATTTTCTGCGGCAAAATACGGTATAGGGTAGTTATTTCCCGCTTGATCATTTCCGAGTTACAGTATAGCCTCTTGAGCCTAGGGCTTTCGATAGCTTTTTTTTCATAGTGCAATTTTAGCCGATGAAAAAGGCTAAGAGGACTAAGGAGCCGAGCGAAAATTCCCCGGCCTTCATTCCGATATTTTAGAAAAATTCGGTGAGTTCCGCCTCCAGCCCGCATGTGGGTTTGTCCGGGCGTGTAATCAATGCCAAATACAGCCTCGTATGAATGGAGCTTTAGATGGCGGCTTATAGCTCGCTGGAAAGAGATGAGCCGGCCTGCTCTTCCCAAGGTCTTATGTCCGATCGGGATTATTGTAAGCTGGGCATATCCGTGTCTGCCCGCAAGGTCAGGCCACTTCTGCCCTGGTAGCGTCAGGAGACAGACCCCACAGCCTGCTTCAAGGAAGGCCTCGATCAGTCGAACCGAGAACTTCTCAGCCCCCCCATATGGGGTATAGGTAGCCTTGATGAAAGCGATATTTTTCATGATTTGTGTTTTTCATCATTGATTTTTTTATGATTGATGATGCTACTTCTGACTCCTGATGATTATACTGGATAATTCCTGATGATTATATTGGGATTTGATTCCATGATGCAAGAAAAATCGCTTCGTGCCAGGACTCAACTAGGTCTCAAGCTCGAATTCTCGGCTAAAGATAGCCGTTCATATGAGAGTTATTGAAATTAAAATATTTCTTGCACACTTTAGCGCTCATGCTATAGAATAGATATTCAGTAAGTAAATATATCTTGATCTTATTATCCAGGCCATAGTCCGGATAATAAATATCTGTGTAGGTGAGATGCCGAAGATAAAAGATTTTCCAGCAGTAGCAGCCAATTTTACCAAAGATCTTATTAGGGGGGATTTTCGCTCCATTAGAGAAAATTTTTACGGCTACTTACTGTATAAGTTAAATAAAAAATTAAAGGATGACAGCAGCCTCAGATATCCAATATGGAGATATATCCATGCTCGAAAGTATCATCAGCTCATGAATCAGTCCTCGATGATCAGCCACTCAAAGATCAGATTCATCATCATCTATTTTTCCGATGGGAAAATAACTAACTTAGCTGGCCGCAGGATATCGAATCTCTTGAAAAATCAAAGCCATAAAAACTATTGTCTTATCCTGGCTGGGGCCGATCATAATATTGAACACCTTATCCGCCAACTTGAGCAGGAATATACCGAAGGACGGTCTGATGAGCATTTAGTCTATCTGTGCTTCGTTGAGCATAAAGATTTGATCGCCCGACATGCTTTAAGCAGTGTTGCCAAGGCGATTCAGGAGGATAGCGACCTAGAGCTCATATACAGTGATGAAGATATCATCAATAAGTATGGCCTGCGGGTTGATCCTTATTTCAAGCCGCAGTATGCTCCTTTACTTCTTCTTAGTCATAATTACCTGAGTGCTTTTCTCTGCCTCAAGTTAACCGATCAGATCATCCGAGAGATTAAGAGTTGGGAGAAAATAAATCAAGCCTCTATCTACAGGTTGGTATTAAAACTTACCAGAGGCAGGATAAGATTGACGAGAATTGCCGACGTATTATATCATCGGCATTGGCGAAATGCTATTAGGCAGGAAACTGAGTCAACTCAGGATCTAGTTCAGAATGAGGTCCTGGCTAGAGGGCTTAAGGCAAGAGTTTTGAGCTATAACCCTGCTGGATTTAATGTCTTGAAATTTTTCCCTGAGGGAAATCCTAGGGTATCAATCATTATCCCCTTTAAAGATAAGGTTTCGCTGTTAGATATCTGCCTTAAAAGCATTGAAACGAGATCGACCTATGATAATTATGAGATAATTCTAATTGATAATAGGAGTACGGAGAAAGAAACCTTTGAGTACCTGAAAAACACAAAACATCGGGTAATTAAGGCAGATATAGAATTTAACTATTCGAAATTAAACAATATTGGCTGCCAAGTAGCCGAGGGAGAATACCTCCTCTTTTTGAACAACGATACGGAAATCATCACTCCTGACTGGATAGAGAGCATGCTTGGTTTGGCTCAACTACCTGAAGTAGGAGCAGTTGGGGCCAAACTTTTATTTCCTGACAACACCATTCAACATGTCGGTGTGGTTTTGGGCACTCGGCACATCAATCGATGCCTTGGGGCGGATGAAGGGGGTTATAAACATTATAATAATCTGGTCAGGGAATATGGCTGTGTTACGGGCGCCTGCTTAATGGTCTCAAAGAATAAGTATCGCCAGGTAGGGGGATTTACCGAATGCCTGGCTGTGGAAGGTAATGATGTCGATTTCTGTTTCAAACTGTTAAGGGCTGGCTATTATAATGTCTATAATCCTCACTCTGTTCTCTACCATTATGAATCGGCCTCAAGAAAAGGAAAGTTTAGAGCGACGGTTCAGCAAGAGAGACTATACATGCAACAGAATTGGAAAGAGTTTATGGTCAATGACCAATTTTATAGCCCGAATTTTTCTCCGACAAGACATAATTACTGTATCAGAATAGATTAGATATATGTAGTTACTTTTGGACTTCAATCCTATGCTTATGCTTCATATTGGATGCGGTGATGTTTATTTTGACCACTGGATAAATATCGATCTTGAGTCGGAGAAAGCGGACCTTCACCATGATCTTAGGCATCCCTTGCCATTTGAGGATAATTCGGTTGATTTTATTTACAATGAGCATTTTATTGAACACCTGACCTTACAGGAAGGCTTAGCCGCGATGGCTGATTTCTACAGAGTCTTAAAGAAGGGAGGAGTAGTTAGGATAGCTACTCCTGATCTTGATTACTTGATCTTTCGGTATATTTTTTTCTGGAAGCATCAAGAATGGATAAAAAAGTATGGATACCGGTGGCTGAAGACAAGGGCTGAGATGCTCAATCTCTGTTTTAGAGAGTGGGGGCACCAATATCTTTACAATCAGCAGGAGCTGAAGCGTCGTCTTAAGGAGGCAGGCTTTCATAAAATTTACTCTCAAAAGTTTCAAAAAAGTAAGTATCCAGAGCTCAGAAATAGAGAAACAAGGAAAGATTCAAAGTTAATTTTAGAGGCGGTTAAATAACCCTTATATTTTCGATCAATAGAGGCTAAGCGGTCTTTTCGCCAACAAAGTGCGTAAGCTGCGGCGGCACAAGGTCCGCGAGCTATAATTAATAGCGTAATTAATCCGCTGTGCATTTGTGTTACGCACTTAGTGAGGAAACCACTAAGCTTCCTCTCGAATCGAGATCGAGGATGGGGAATCATTTAAATTGGTAAATCAGGAACCATTATGGACAAATATAATATTCCCGGCGTGAGAACCTTTGAATTTACAAAAATCATTGGGCTAGAAAATATTGAGTTTGGCCGAAACGTCCTGATCGATGATTTTGTTCTGATTTATGCCAAGAATAAGATAAAGATAGGGAACTATGTTCATATAGCCTGCTTCACCTCCATAACTGGAGGTGAAAAGTTTGAAATGGGTGATTTTTCTGGAATATCGCAGGGGTGCAGAATCCTAACCGGTACAGAAGATTTTAAATTTTGGGGATTTGGCAATCCAACCATAGCTGAGCGATATAGAAACACGGAACGAGCACCTATTTGCCTAGGCAGATTTTGCCTGATAGGGGCTAACAGTGTCATCTTGCCTGGAGTAACGATTGGCGAAGGGGCTACGGTGGGAGCTTGCTCTGTGGTGTCCAAGAACCTAGATCCTTGGGGAATTTATGTGGGAAACAGGAAGGTTGGAGAAAGGGATAGAGAAGGTGTGCTAAAAACCTACGAGCGTTTTCTCCACGAGCTAGCATCAGGGGCTGATGATAAAAGAGCATAAACCATTTGCACAGCCAATTTATGTAACTCGCCCGCTTTTGCCTAACTTGGAAGAGCTGACCGAAAAGCTAAAAGAGGTTTGGGAGTCAAAGTGGCTTACCAATAACGGCCCTCAGCATCAACTTCTTGAGGAGAAACTCCGACAACTGCTCAAGGTCCCCTATCTTTCCTTGTTCAATAATGGGACGATTGCACTCATCACGGCCTGTCAAAGCCTTCGGCTTTCTGGTGATGTAATCACCACTCCATTTACCTTTCCGGCTACTCCTCACGTACTGAGCTGGAATAATATAAAGCCAATTTTCTGCGACATCGATCCAAACACCATGAATATCGATGCCAATAAGATTGAGTCAATTATTACTCCTCAAACCACAGGCATTCTGGCGGTCCACGTTTTCGGTACCCCTTGCGATGTTATTAAAATACAGGAAGTAGCTGACCGCTACGGCCTGAAAATTATTTATGATGCCGCCCATGCTTTCGGCGTTGAGATTAGGGGAGAAGGGATTGGGAATTTTGGGGATATCTCGATGATGAGTTTTCATGCCACCAAACTCTTCCATACAGCAGAAGGAGGGGCTTTAACCTTTCAAGATAAGAATCTAAAGCTTAGGATCGATCTGCTAAAAAACTTTGGCATCAAGAATGAAGATGAAGTGGTCATGCCCGGCATCAATGGCAAAATGAATGAGCTGCAGGCTATACTTGGGCTGATAAATCTTAACTATTTCGAGCAAGAGAGAGAAAAGAGAAAGCTTTTGACTGAAACCTACCGCCAATGCTTACGGGATGTCGAAGGAGTTAGTTTCCTTGATGATAGTCCAGAAGTAAAAAGCAGCTACCAGTATTTTGTCATTCGTATCCATGAAAAAGCCTTTGGGAGAAGCAGAAATGAGGTATATAGCGAATTTAAACGCTACAATATCTTTACTCGTAAATACTTCTATCCCCTATGCAGTGACTATACCTGCTATCGGCATCTGCCCTCCTCTTCGCCGACAAATCTGCCCGTGGCTCAGGAGGTTGTTCAGCAGGTTTTATCACTTCCTCTCTATGGTGAGCTTTCGGTTAGCGATGTAGAAAAGATTTGTGATATTTTAAAGAGTTTCAGAAGGAAATCACATTAATCAAGGGTAAAGCAAAGTCTTGCGCCCGAAGGGTTGCGGAAGATGCCAAGAGTGAGTGTTGTCATGGCCTCATACAATCATGAAAAATATGTTGCTGAGGCTATCCAAAGTGCCCTGGACCAGACATATCAGGACATTGAAATCATTATTACTGACGACGGCTCTACCGATGGGACTGTAAGTCAGATAAAAAAATTTCATGATCCTCGGATTAGCCTGTTTTGTTTTGAGAAAAATCAAGGGGCATGTGTTGCTATCCGCACAAGCCTTGAGAAAGCTCGCGGTGAATATATTGCTCTTTTGAATTCTGATGACGTATTTTACCCCGACAAGCTTGAGAAGCAGGTAAGCTTTCTAAATGATCATTCTGATATTGCCGCGGTTTTCAGCCACGCACAAATTATTGATGAACAAGGCAATGACTTTGTCGATGTAAATCACTTTTATTATAGCATTTTTCAACAGGCGAATAGAACACGTTTTGAATGGCTTAACCACTTTTTCTATCATCGAAACTGCCTCTGCCATCCAAGTGTTCTGATTCGTAGAACATGTTATGAAAAAATAGGTTATTATGATGAGCGCTATGCTCAGCTGCCTGATTTCGATTTCTGGATTCGGCTCTGTATGCACTATGAAATCTATGTACTTCAAGAAAAGCTTATAAAATTCAGAATCAGGACAGATGAGGCAAATGCCAGTGGGAACAGACCCGAAGTCAGAATCCGGGATAGGTGGGAATTTGGTCAGATTCTCAAAAACTACCTGAGAATCAAGACCTGTGAAGATTTGCTGAAAATCTTCCCAGAGGCGGCAGAATATCAGGAAATTGACGAGAATTTAATTCCATTTTATGTGGCCATGATTGCCCTGAAGGTAAACTCCCCAATTCATCAGCTCTTTGCAGTTAATACCCTCCATGAGCTGCTCGGCAATCGAAAAATCGCTGAAAAGCTTGAAACTAGGTACAATTTCAGATACATTGACCTAATCAGGTTGACGGGAAGATACGATTTTTTTAATTTGGAGAGAGGCGAGATTGAAAAAAGCAAAGAGGAAATGGAGAGAGAAAAGCTGACGGAAAATAAGGGAATATTCAAGGCTATCTTCAAATCTCTCAATTTTCACCGGAAGAATACAAAATCCAGGGGTTGAATCTCATTATTGTTATTTTTTTATTCGCTCTTATATATCAGACACCATAAACCCTATATCAGAACAACCATAAACCCTCGAAGGGGCTTATTAGGGTTATTTCTCTTAATGGTAGCTAACTATGCTTTGGTACTTTTTCTCCAAGGCCTTGATTTTAGTGGATTTGCTATTAGAGGTAACTTTCAAGGATTTCAAGGCGATAAGAAATTTCTGCAAAAGTGTAGGTAGCTAATAAATAAGAGCGTTTTTATTACAAGTCTCCTTTCCCCCATGCACAGCCACCAGCTCAGGCTTCCAGCACCGGCGCTGGCTGAAGATATACCATCCTGCCTGAGCCATGATCTTAACCTTGCGCTCCATGCGGCTTACAACCTCAGGAAATTCAGCCGCTCGGTCTTTGTCTGGCTCATCCTCCACAAGATATAGTGAGGATGGGCCACCTAGCCGGACCACTAGATAATAGCCATCCTGCACCAAGCCTAGTTTCTCATCATTAGCAGTGAGCATAGCGTACCCCTCATCCTCAGAGAGGCTGAGGAGGTCTCTCCCCCAGCAGTGATGGACAAGCGGCTGGCGCAAGATGCCAATCAGAGTTGGCAAGATATCGATTTGGCTAGCAATGGTATGAATTCGCCGCCTGCTGCTGCCGCCAAGAATCTTTGGCCCATAGAAGAGGCAGGGTATATGGAACTGATTGAGGCTAAGATCGGTCCGATAGTTTAGATTTTTCCCATGATCGGCCACAATCACGAAGAGGGTATGGTCAAAATAAGGCTGTTTTCTGGCCTCATCGAAAAAGCGGCCAAGGGCATAGTCTGAATATTTAAAAGAATTGAGAAATCTGCTTTGCACATGCTGCGGGGGATAGTAGGCATAGGGGGTGGGGATTCGATAGGGCTCATGGTTGCTCACGGTCAACACCACGCCGACAAAAGGCTGAGGCAAGCGGGAAAATTCTTGGTTGGCCCGGTGGAAGACCTCCTCATCCGAGATTCCCCACTCGGTCTGAAAAGCCTCTTTTGGGAAATCTTCTTGGCCGACGAAGCGGTCAAATCCGTGGCGGCGGAAAAAACCCTCCATATTGTCAAAATTCAAATCCCCGCCGTAGATAAAGCAATTATGATAGCCGAGCGGCTTTAAGACACTGGCCAGGGTAAGCATCGGCTGCTGACTTTCCACCTTTTGCATCATCGAAAGACCGATCAGGCCAGGGTATGAGCACAAGATAGCAGTCAGGCCCCGATTGGTACGACACCCATTGGCATAGAAGCGATCAAAGAGAATCCCTTCTTGGGCCAGCCGATCGAATTGTGGGCTAGCCTGATATGCTCCTCCTAAGACTCCAATAAACTCAGCGGTAAAGCTTTCCATGATAATAATGACTACATTGGGTCGTCTAGGAGCAGAAGTGGCAGGAGTGGAAGCTGATGGAAAGTCCCGCCGCCGGACCAGTGGGTAGTCTGCCGAAAGAAAGGCTTCTGCAGGATGGGCCACTAAGTGTTGAACCGTGCGCACAGCCTCATCGGGCGTAGTAACGCTGAGCTTTTTGGCCACTGAGCGGCTATCCTCGATCATTTCTTGATAGATGGAACGTCCCAGGGTAAAGATGCCGTTTAAAGCCAACTGGTTTGGAAAATTATGCTGGCTAAAATAGGCATATCCCCAGTTTATCGGCGAAGAGCTTACGGTCCCTCGCGCCCCAAGAACTAAGAGGCCAAGACCGCTCAGGAGCAAAAGGGCCCGCTGCCAGATGGGTCGGCAGCTTGATCGGCCAAGGTGCACTTGCCCAATCCAGAAAACTATTCCGATGAACAGCGCAGACACTACGGCCCATAATAGGAGGTAGGGAATTACCGGATACTCTTGCCATATAGTCCGAAGAGCTGGGCCCATGGTTTCAAGGTACTGAACAGCCAAAAGGTTTAGCCGGGCATTGTAAGCGCCGAAAAATTCAAGATCAATCGTGGATAATAAGAAGAAAAATCCAAACACCGCACCTAGGATCATGAGAAAAGCAGCCTGGATTTTATGGCTCTTAGATAGAGGAAGAAACGAGGCTGGGAGAAAGAACAGGATCAGAATATAAGAAACAATCACCATATCAAACCGCAGCCCCACCAGGAAGGCTCGCCCAATATCTCCGGCAGGAATATCCGCAGCCAGCTTCAGATAGCGGAGCAAGAGAAAGAGGCGAAACAGCCCAAAGAAGATCAGGCTAACCCCAAAGACCAGGCTGAAAAAAAGAAGCAGTCGGAATTCTTCGGCTAGCTTGCCGCTACCTGGCTTGACTTTCCTGGATAGCAAACTGTGTCTGATACAGGTGAGCATAGATACCATTTTTAGCCAGCAAAGCGGCATGGTCTCCGATTTCCTCAATTTTACCCTGATTCAGAACTACGATCCTGTGCGCCCCGCGCACCGTAGACAGCCGATGGGCGATAATAAAGGTGGTCCGGTCTTTCATCAGATTCTCCAGGGCCTTTTGGACCAAGGCCTCAGATTTTGAGTCTAGCGATGAGGTAGCTTCATCAAGGATCAGAATGGCGGGATTTTTCAAAATCGCCCTGGCAATGGCCAGCCGCTGCTTCTGACCGCCCGAAAGCTTCACTCCCCGCTCGCCGACCCGGGTCTCATAACCTTGCGGCATCTGGCAGATAAAATCATGGGCTAGGGCAGCCTGGGCTGCCGCAATTACTTCACTGTCGGTTGCCTCTGGCTTTCCATAGAGTATATTATTTTTTACCGTATCGTTAAATAAAATCGTCTCCTGGGTAACAATACCTATCTGCTGCCTCAGCGAGCGCAAGGTCGCGGCTCGGATATCCAGACCATCGATGAGAATGCTTCCTGAGCTAACCTCGTAGAAGCGGGGAAGCAGGCTGACCAGGGTGGTCTTGCCTGCACCGCTACTGCCGACAATGGCTACAATCTCACCTCGAGAGACCGAAAGATTGATATTTCTAAGTACAGGCTGTTTTTCATACTGAAAACATACATCTCGATACTCGATACTCTGGCTAAAAGGGGGGATATCCACCGCGTTATCGGCTTCTCGCACACTCGGCTGAGCATCCAGAAATTCAAAAATTCGCTCCGAGGCGGCAATCCCATGCTGAATATCATTATTCACCTGGGTCAGCTTTTTGATCGGGCTATACATCATTAGCAGGGCAGCCATAAAGGAGAAAAAGTTACCTGGCGTGGATTTTCCGGCAATAACCTGCGCGCCGCCGAACCAGACAATAAAGGCAATGCCAAAAGATCCCAGCAGCTCCATCAGCGGGCTAGAGAGTATGGCTACCCGTCCGGCCCGCATCTGCTCGTTAAAGAATCGCCGGTTTTCCTGTTGGTAGCGCTCAATCTCCCGCTTCTCCATATGAAAGGCTTTGACAATCAAGGCTCCAGATAGGGTCTCATGCAGGATGACATTCAGATCAGCCACCTTTTGCTGAACCTTGCTACTGATACGACGCAGCTTTAATCCCATTTTGGCGATCAGGAGAGCCACAAAAGGCAGCACCAGTATGGCCATAATGGCCCACAGCCAATTGCAGTAAAACATAACTGACAGATAGCCGATTATATCCAGCGGCTCCCGCAAAAGATCTGCCAGTGAATGGGTGATGGCCCGCTGAACCAGCCCGACGTCATTATTGATTCGGGCCATGATCAGGCCGGTAGAGCGCTTGGTAAAAAAATCCATAGACAGAGAATGGATATGCGCAAAGAGCTCATTGCGCAAACTCATCACTACCCGCTCCCCAATGTACATCATCAGATATCCCTGTATATAGCTGAAGGCACCTTTTAGAAAGTAGAGAAGCAAGATGGCCAGCGGCAGTAGCTTTAGCATGATCCAGCGCTTATTGATAAAGATATCATCCAGCACTGGCTTGACCATATAGGCAATTAAGGAATTGAGAGCTGCGGTCAGGACCATGCACAGGATGGCTATGGCCATTTTTTTCCAGTAAGGATGCACAAACCTGAGAAGACGCTTATACATTTCCACGGGCCGTCACCTTATCCTTATCATGTTCCTGATTTTGATCTGTCCCCCTTTTTTGCTCTTGTGGCTGGTGGTGGCTTAAGATTTTGGCAATTATGCTGCTGGTAGAGATGTTCTGCTCAAGGTCCACCAGTTTGACTACCCCCCCATAGCGCTCGACGATCTCCCAGCCCACAACCTCGCTCTTGCGGTAGTCGGCCCCCTTGACCAAGACATCCGGCTTCAAGGCAGCAATGAGCTTGTGCGGGGTGTCCTCCTGAAAAATAACCACATAGTCTACGCAAGTTAAAGCCGAAAGCAGCCTGGCCCGCTCCTCTTGGCCCATGCAGGGGCGATTTGGGCCTTTGAGCCGCCGAATCGAATGATCATCATTGATAGCCACAATCAACACATCTCCAAAACTTCGAGCCTCATGAAGCAGCTTGATATGTCCGACATGCAAAAGATCGAAACAGCCGTTCGTAAACACAATCCGCTGTCCCTTCAGTCTGCAGCGACAAACAATCTCGGTCAATTCGGCCAGTGTCCTAATTTTCTGATCGGCCTCATTCTGAGTGCCTGCACAGGCAGCCAGAATCTCAGCCCCGGTTACAGTAGCTGTGCCCAACTTGCCGACCACAACTCCGGCGGCCAGGTTAGCCAGCTCTGCGGCCTCATCTAGCTCAAGCCCGGCTAAATAGCCCAAAGTCAAGGCAGCAAGGGCCGTATCTCCAGCTCCTGAAACATCAAAGACCTCTCTGGCCCGGGTGGGTAAGGTTATCGGCTCATGCCCCCGGCGGATGAGAGAGATACCGTCCTTCCCTCTGGTTATAACCACTCCCTCAAGCTCAAGCTCTCGCAGGAGCTTTTCTCCGGCCGTGCGGACATCTTCCTCACTGCGGATAAGCATCCCCGCTGCCTGGCCAGCCTCCTTCTGATTAGGGGTGATATAATGGGCTTTGCGGTATTTTTGATATGATATACCTTTAGGATCGACAAATACCGGCTTGCCTTGATCCCGGCCTAGGTTAATAATCGTGCGAAGTAGCTGGTCGGTCAAGACCCCTTTCTGATAATCGGACAAAATGATAGCCGCACTTTCCGAAAGGTGCTCTCTGACATAGTCTTTGATTTTTTCTTCCCATAAAGGGCTGATAGGACAGCGAACCTCCCGGTCGATGCGCAGAACCTGCTGGCTGGCTGCCAGAATCCGGGTTTTTCTGGTGGTCGGACGGCTAGGATCTTGAAAAATACCCTCAGTGGGTACTCCCCAGCGGGCAAATTCTGAAAGCAGAGCCTCAGCCCCAGCGTCCTGCCCAATAACCGTGCCTATTCGGACCTGGCCACCTAGGCTGATAATATTGGCTACCACATTAGCGGCCCCTCCCAGGGTTACAAACTCCCGCTGAACATCCACTACCTGCACCGGCGCCTCAGGAGAGATTCGCTCCACCTCGCCCCATAAGTATTCATCGAGCATGACATCACCTACCACCAGAATCATCTGCTGGCTGATGCGAGAGAGAGTTTCATTTAGTCTTTGGCGGGTCAACATGTTGGAGGATACCTTTATACTTGGAGGCTATATTTATACTTATTTATGCCACTGGACAAAATTTACAAAATACCATACAAAAACTTACAAATATCCAAAATTTACAAATATTCATGTATTGTGTATTTGTATTGTGTATTATGTCTCCGGATTATTTAAGAACAAGAGGTTAGGACCTTTTCCATAGCCTGAATTAGTTTCCGGTTCTCTTCCTCTAGCCCGATAGTGATTCGAACCGCGTTCGGCAGGCCATATTCCTTGACCGTGCGAACGATTACTCCTTCGGCCAGCATCCGGTCACTGAAAGGTTTTGCATCCTGGCCTACATCTACTAGGATAAAATTGGCCACCGAAGGAATATAAGATACCTTCAGACGGTCAAATTCACGGCACAGGTACTGATAGCCAGCCCGGTTTACCTCTTTGCTTCGGCGCAAGTGCTCATCATCCTCCAAAGCCGCCTCAGCCGCGACCTGCGCCAGGGAATTAACGTTAAAGGGCTGGCGGACCCGGTTCATCAGCGAAATTAACTCACTGGAGCCGATTCCATACCCGATGCGCAATCCAGCCAGACCGTAGATTTTGGAAAAGGTTCGGACGATCAGAACCGGCTGATCGGGATGAGCCCGTAGGTAAGCAATAGAGTCGGGGAAGGCGGCATCATCGTCCACATACTCGATATAAGCTTCATCGATCACACAAATAGCTGATTTTGGCACCTGCTGTAAAAACCAGCTCATCTCCTCTGCCCCTACCATTGTGCCCGTAGGGTTATTGGGATTAGCGATGAAGATAAGTTTAGTTTTTGGGGTTATAGCCTTGGCCATGCTTCTAAGGTCATGGGTATGCTCTTTTAGCGGCACTAGGATATTTTTCCCATCAGCGGCCTGGACCAGGAGGCTGTAGATAATGAAAGCCGGGCGGCCACTGATAGCCTCTTGGCCGGGAGCGAGAAAGGTGCGGACCACCAGCTCTAAGATTTCGTTGGTGCCGTTGCCTAGAATAATCTGATCGGGGGAAACCCCAAGTTTTGCAGCCAGTGCCTGCTTGAGATAAAATCCGCTTCCGTCAGGATAGCGATGAAGGTCGAAGATAGCCTTCTGTATGGCCTGAATAGCCCTGGGGGAAGGACCGCAGGGGTTTTCATTAGAGGCCAGCTTGATCACTTCACTAAGCCCTAATTCTCGTTGCACTTCGGAAATGGGTTTTCCGGGTAAATAGGGGTGAAGCTGAAGAATATGTTTTTGAGCTAGATATTTCATTCTATTCGTCCTTATAAATCGACAGCAGCTCCAAAAAGAGCCACAGATAAGGAAAAACCCTCACAGAGAGGCGGCCAGCTATGAGGGTAGGGTTGATATTTTTCTACGATATTGATATCTACACTTTTGCAGAAATTTCTTAATGCCTTGAAATCCTTGAAAATTATCTCTAATAGCCAATCCATTAAAATCAAGGATTCGGAGAAAAAGTGCAAAAGCATAGTTGATATTTTTCTACCTTTTTGTGCCTTATCCTGCATTAAGTTTGCTTTTTGGATATGATCCCAGAATCTTAAAAAAGTCACAGTGAACCCGCAAGTCATCAAGCAGCTTAACTACCCGCTCATCCTGAACATGGCCATCAAAGTCAACTAAGAATACCGACTCCCAGGGGCGGTTAGGAATGGGCCGGGATTCTATACGGCGGAGGTTTATCTGATGATGAACAAAGGGCTGGAGGAGTAAAGAGAGTGCGCCGATCTGATCTTTCATGGAAAACAGGATCGAAGTCTGATCATCTCCTGTCGGTTGGCTCATCCCCTTCCATAAGACCAGAAAACGGGCAAAATTATGGGTATTATCTTCAATCCGTTTGCATACCGTGTGCAGTTGGTATAGTCCACGGATGGTTTCTTCGGCAATGAGGGCTGCGGTCTCATCATTACGGACCAGCTCAACAGCCCGAAAAGTGCTAGGAACCTCGATGATTGCCTTTCCAGCCATATTCTCGCGAAGCCATTGGCTACATTGAGCAATCGACTGGGGATGAGCATAGACCTTTTCGATTTTCTCAAGTTCGGTATGCCGGGCAAGGAGGTCGTGCCGGATATTGAGAATAATCTCGGTGCAGGTTTTCAGTTCCGAATCAATGAAAAGATCAAGGGTATGACTGGCTACCCCTTCGGTGGAATTCTCTAGGGGAACAACTCCGTAATCAGCCTGGTCCCTCTCCACCGCGGAAAATACCCGACTGAGACTGCTCATCGGAGTCAAGGAGGCCGAAAGACCAAATTTTTTCAAGGCTGCAATATGGGTAAAGGTAGCCTCAGGGCCAAGATAGGCGACTCTCATCGGCTTTTCCAGGGAGAGCGAAGCTGAGATAATCTCACGGAATACGGATCTTACCGAAGATGCAGGAAAAGGGCCTTTATTCATCTTTTGCAGCCTGGTCAAAATTTGCTCTTCCCGACTGGGATCATAGTAAGCCCGACTGCTTTTGGCCTTGGACCGGCCAATTTCCTTAACCACTTCAGCCCGGGCATTTAATAGGTCCAGGATCTGATTGTCAATCTCATCGATTTTTTTTCTCAAATTCTCTAAATCCACCGTTATTATTCTCCAATCGAGTGATATTTTTTAGGCTACTCTCATGCTTTATTCTTATTTCCTGGCATAGAATTCAATGCTCCTCTCGCTAAAAAGTGCGCAATTTGGGCGGTCCCCCCTTGTGTTCGCCCCTACAATGTGATTGGGTAATCGAATCTGGTCTCTCGCACTTAGCAAAAGAGCCATTTTAAGGTTAAAATGCTAATTAACGCTAGGATTATTGTGGATCGAATTTACAGGAATTTGGGCCGATTGTCAAGAACAAGAAAACAATCCAGAATCTCAAGAGATAATGAGCAGAATTCACCTCTTCTCTTCAGATGGCGGCTATTTCTTAGTTTGCGGAATGATTGCCCTATTTTAGTGTGTAATCTTTATTCTTCTCTCTTCTTCACTTACGCGCTAGACAGCAGGAGCCAATCCAGCAGCCAGGCCAGGAGCGATCGCTGTTGTGGTGCCAATGAGAGGAGAAACGGGGAAAACGGCGGTTATGGCTGCTGTTTGAGTCTGAGTATAAGGGCTTGTCGGGATAGTAAGAAGTGATGGAAGAATGAATGTATAGGATGTAGTTGAAGTCGAGGTAGCGTTTAATGAGGTTGTTGTCGCCGGTATTGTCGAAGTAACCTGGATAGCCGAGAGGGTGGGAACGGAAAAGATTGTGATCGTAGCTGCAGCTAATCTTTGTACAGGGCTTGGAATACTGATTTGCGGCCTCAGCATGAGGGGTAAGGGAAGCTGGATAGAAGGCGCCACGGCAGGAACTATTTGAAAGGGTAGGAGCGGTGGATAAAGGATAGGAGCTCCATATCCCAGTGCGAGCCGTAAAGGTGGAGAAAGCAGGGGTAATATATTCTGCATTTCCCAATAACTTGAAAATGGGATTACTTGAGCTGTTGCAGTTTTAAAAAAAACCAGTATGCTGATCAGGATAACCGAGAATAAAGAAAATTTCCTCATTGTTTGGTTCCTCCCAAATGGTGATTAAGTTACAATGCTGAGACTGCACTGAAAAGATGATTTTCTATATCCAATAGCTAAAGCTATACAAAACTATTCTTTGGTATTTTTTAAAATGCTTAACATATTGAAACTTTGTCCTAATCCTAAAATGTAGGCATATGATTAAGGTCCAAGATATCGACGTATATACTTGAATTATATACTTGAAAAATTTGATGATACGTTCGGGAGGAAGAGATAGTCAATAACGTTCAAGATCAAGAATGCCACAAGATATATATTTCAAGATACACTGAAAGCGGATTAAAAATCAATAGATAAGTGTCAACAATTAAGAAGATAGGCACAGTCAAGTATTGGCTGTTCTTATACGGCGCCCCTATCCTTCGATTTTATTAAATTTTCATGTTTTTATTTACTCGACAGTCTTCCCTAAAGCTAAAATTAAAAAGTTCGACTAGGCAAAGGACCGATGCTTTTTGCCATGTGTTTAATTTGCTTATCAGTCTCATTTTTGAGACTGAGAGGAGAGCTTTTAACTGCCGAGTAAAGGTATAAGAGCGAATTTTCATGCGACTGCCGCTTGAGACTGTCCAGCGGCAGATTTTGTCTTTCGTCTATGATTTCCCGATTGTCCGCTTTAGGTGAATCTTCCGCTCAGCTAAAATTATATAAAGAATAAGGGCAACATCCATGAGCAGAGAAGCCAGCTCGAGACTCGCCTCGCGCCTAGCCATCGGTTCACCAATAAAGGGACTTAGGATGAGGTTGGCGGTAACGACAATAAAAAAGCTGGTAAATGGGATGGCAAAGAAAAATATGCCTAACTCTAAATAATCAACCATTCTTCTTTCCGTACCATGCTCGTTCTGATTTCTGAGATTAATTAATCCCTGTCTTCTTCGGATACCAAACCAAACCGGAAAGGCTATCCATAGGATAAAGAAAACAGCATAGATCAGAAATGAGAACACCTGGTGGAGGCTAACCATACTGACAATAGTAGAAGCTTGCATCTTGCTTTCATCCTTTTTGACGAGGCTTTTGGTGAATAAATTTTTTTTGAATAAATTTTTTATCGTACCATTTTAATTTGTTAACTTAATTTGTTGGCTATGATATCGGATCTTAGAGCAAAATACAAGGTAGGAGCAGGATAATACTTTCTCGTAAAGGAGAGCGACTATATTTGGCACTTTCTCAGAACACTCGATTTTATTGGGTTTGGTATTGGTTTGGTATGGAAAGATAACTTTCGTAATGATTTTAAGGCATGGAGAGATTTCTGCAAAAGTGTAGAGAAAAGTGTAGAGAGTAGATGAGAGTAAACAAAAAAAGGCTATCAGTTGCTCCCCAGCACCGCACTGATAGCCCCAGGCATACATCTTAGAGAGTATCCCCTACATGTATGGCCAAAATTTACCTTATTGTTAAATTTTATTCTCTGTTGTTTTCACATATTTTCTAAGTTATTACTTTTATCTTATCGTTACGCTTCTTAAAAAATGCATTTCTGATGCCAACTTTGGGAATTAGAGATTTTATAGATCTAGCCTTTGAATCTACAAGGTAATTTACCGTTATCTCGATTTAAATCAGTTATTTTATGGATAGGTTTAGAATAAATTTATGGACAAAAAGAGGTATCACGGTGAGACAATTATTAGGATCGACACTTTAGTATAGATAAAAATATCTATATTTACAAATAGTTATTAGATTTTGTAGCACTATAGAATAAAATCTCAATTTGATACAGAATTTCGACTAATGTTGTACTTTTTAAGCCAGCGATAAAAGGTGGCTCGGCTAATTTTCAAAATCCTGGCGCTCTCATCTGTGTCCCAATCGGTATCTTTCAATACCTTGAGCAGGAGATCTTTTTTAAAGTCATTCAAGCTTAAATCCTGCTTATGGTCAGGATACTCATCCATCAGCGGCTGCTGGTCAATGGGGCGAGCGGGATATTCTCTACTTCGTGGGTACTGTAGCTCCAGCGGTAGATTTTCCGGTCTAATGATTGTGCCCTCGCACTTGACAAAGGCATGCTCGATAGCGTTTTCCAGCTCTCGCACATTCCCAGGCCAGGAATAAGCGAACAACAGGTCCAAGGCCTGATTGCTAATCGATTGAATCGGTTTTTTCGTCTTTTCCCGGAACTTTTCAATGAAATGGTTAACTAGGATCGGCAAATCTTCCATTCGCTCCCGCAAGGGAGGGATATGGATGGTGATTACGTTGAGACGATAGTAGAGATCTTCCCGAAATTCTTTGCGTTCAACCGCTTTTTTCAGATCTTTGTTGGTTGCCGCGATAATCCTGACATTTATTTTTTTTACCTTTTCTCCACCAACGGGAACAAATTCCCGCTCCTGAATAACCCGAAGCAGCTTAACCTGGATAGATGGGCTGATATCACCAACCTCATCAAGAAAGATGGTCCCACCATCAGCCATTTCAAATCGGCCTATTTTATCACGTATGGCCCCAGTGAACGCACCCTTGACATGGCCGAACAATTCGCTCTCAAGTAGATTTTCAGACAATACAGAGCAGCAAACCTCCACAAAGGGCTTTTCATTTTGAGGGCTATTATAATGAATAGCCCTGGCGATTAACTCTTTCCCTGTTCCGCTTTCCCCTAACAGCAAAACTGTAGTCATATTTTGAGCTACCACCTGAATAAGCTCATAGATTTCTTGCATTTTAGGATTTTTGCCGATAATATTACCAAATCGATACCGCTCTTTCAGCTCTTTGATCCGCCGCTGCTCTGATTCGATAAGCTGGGATTCCAGTCTCTTCCTTTCAGTGATATCGCGGACCACCTCGATAATTGAGCGACTCCCCTCTTCCATGCTCAGGGGAGAAGCGGAAATTTCGATTAGCCGCCTCTGTTTATCCTCTTTGATAAAATTAATTGTCCCTTGATTCTCTTTAAAAATTTTGTCCAAAGCGCATGGATTGCAGGGGGCATCACCTCCCATAAACACCCGATAGCATTTTTTGCTGATTTGATTCCCGAACAGATCGATTAAATTCTGATTCATGAACAGAATATTATGCTTGGTATCAATAACCCGGATTCCATCGTTCATGTTATTTAATATAGCATCCAGTAAATCCCGACTGCTCTTGATCTCCTCCTGAAGTCTCATCCTCTCGGTAATATCCTTTGAGGTTTCAACGACTGAAGTAATTTCCCCATTCCGATCACGAATGGGAGATGTGCTGGTAAGATAGAGGACAGTGGTGGCACCATCTTGGTCAGCGATACTAAATTCTTCGGCTGAGTAAATTTTCCCATCAGCGAAAGTTTTCTGCACCGGGCAGGAGGTGCAGGGGGCGTCTATCTTTTTATATACCTGATAACACTTGCGGCCAATGATATCCTGTCCATATTTTTGAAGAGCTACTGGATTGGCCCAGATGATCTCCAGATCTTTGTTTAAAATAGAGATCCGGTCACTGCCTATAGATTCTAGAATAGCCCGCAGCCGCTCTTCTGATTTGCGAATCTGATCCTCCATATCAAGTTTCTCTTCCAGATGCTTGATCTCCTCTTCAACCTTTATCCGCTTTTTATTGACTTTAAAAATGATAAAGGTTCCCAGACCGACCAAACAAAAAAGGCCAATAACAAGCAAGGCGATGTTGCGATGAACCCGATTAATCGGATGAATCTCCTCATAAGGGGCGGCTATCACTACTGCCCAGAGTTGCTCATGAATCCTGAGTGGAGAATAAGCAAACAATTTCAACTGGTTGCTTCCGATAAGCTTTATATCGTCCAGAGAGCTTTCCTCGCTAAATCCCTCTAGCCCCTTTTGGATTTTTCCCAGCACTAGCTGCCGGATGTTTTGCTGCTTCTGACGACTCCGAGATGATGAACTAGATGAATCATTAGATAAAAAATTTTCCCCTATGTATTTATTGTTTGGGTGATACAAAATTTTCCCATCCCGGTCGATTAGCAGACCATACCTTTTATCCCCTGAATTCACGTGCTGGAGAAAAGTTTGAGCGGTTTTCAGGAGGTCGATTTCGGCCACAATAAATCTGGCCTGGCTCTCTCCACCTGAAACCTCCGGTAAATTCTTCACCATTGGGCAGATAATAGTAATCGGAATAAACATCAACAGCAGCCTGTCCTTGGAAGATGGAGAAGAAAGCAGTACGGTATGAACCTGCTCTGACCATTTTTGAGCAGAAGGCAGATACCTCTCAAGCCCACTAGGGGCATCTCTTTCGATAGCCTTGCCCTCTTCTGTGACCCCAAAACGAACAAAGCCGCGAGAGTCAATTAGCTTGAGACTTCGGAAATATTTCTGATTAATTTGATAAATCTTATTTAATTCAGCCTGACAGCGTGGATCCATAAGTTGAATCGAGCGGGATTGGGTGAGAAAGTTAAGTTCCCGCTCGGTCTCCATCATGAATTCATGGAGCCCATTGGCCACGCTTTGAGCGATGACAAGTTGATGTTGCTGAAATTGTTCAAAAACATAGCTTTCAAACTGCCGATGAATCATGTCGGCAATAAACAGCATACCAACGACAACAATACCGATCAAGATCAAAACGAGTTTGATGGCCCAAGGGGTTTTAAAAATCTTGACACTTTCTGACTCCGGCAAATTAGAACCAGCCCCCAATAGACCTTGACCTTCTTCTTTCCCTGAATGAGAGGTGCCATCTTTCCTTATTTGAGAATCATTGATCAGTTGAAAATCAGTGCCCTTAGCATCATTCTCCTGGCTGAGATCAGGATACACCTGCGGCTCAGGCTCATTTGGGTCTTGAGGCTCAGGTTTGGCAGGAGATTCAGCGGGAGAGGAGTCTTCCTGCTTCGGCTCTGGCATTGATTGGGGAAGCAGCCTGATTTGTCCATCCTCCACAGATATGAGAGCAGCTTGGATCCCAAATTTAATCAACCGGCGAATCCAGTATCTATTTTCCCTAATTACCTTAGGGGTTTTCCCCTGTTTTTGTAAATGCTCTTCAAGCTGATCCAGAAGGCGGGAGCAGGAGGTTTCCGGTATCTCCTCTCCATTTTCCACCCCGTAGGCCTCGGAGAGTTTTCTCAAGGCAGAGCGCAGCATATAGATACCGGAAGAAGTAATCTCTCCAGAAGCAATATACCTTTCTGCAAGGTCATGTAAGTTCATACACTAGAGGAGTGAAAAAAAGCTTGAATTTTTTATCAAGCAGCTAGCAGCCCGTGCTAATGTTTAATTAAGCTTCTAGCCTGTGCTAATGTTTAATAATATGAACCATAATAAGAATTATGGGCAGAAAGTGCCTGAATATGAAAAGCCTATTATTGCAGCCGATCTTCGGCGATTTTGATTAACTTTCTGGGCAGATGCGAATCAACAGGATAGGTAGCTACACCAAATCGGACATTCAGCCGGCGATTAGAACCACCGTCCGATCTACTTCCACTGGCCTCAAATGTATCGGCCAGGGTTCGTTTTAGTCGATTACATAGGATAAAGGATCCTTCCATTGTGGTTTCAGGCAGGATAATGGCAAATCCTGTGTTGTAGCGGCTGATAATGTCCACATTCCGAACGTTTCCAGACAAGATTTTCAATAACTCCAAAATTTCGGAAGAAGGAGGAGAGGCGCTAGTCTCCTCGTTCCCCTCAATCCCTTGACTGCTTCGATCCATGTCGCAAAGCAGCAGGGAGAGCCAATGCTCATGGCGTTTAGCTCTCTTGACTTCCATATCCAGTCGCTCAGAAAAATACTGGCTATTAAATACACCAGTTTCAAGGTCATGCATGATCCATTTCTGTCGTTCTTGAAGCTCAGCGACCATTTTTTTTAACTGAAAATTTTCCTCCTCTAAGGTATAGCGTAAGATTCCCTTTTGAATTACATCAATTAGCCGCATCGGCAGGATAGGCTTGACCTGATAATCATCAATTCCCGCCTTAATCGCTCTTTTCATCAAAGCGGGGGTAGAATCAATAAGCATCATGGAGATAAAGACCTTGGGAAATTCTTTTTTCATCCTCTCAGCAATTGGCAGCAATACATTATTGGAGACTCTTAGGTCCAAAAGTACGGCTTGAAAACTTTCGCTCCTCAAAAGTTCCAGTGCCTGGTTTTCATTTTCGGCTACCGCAGCCTCAAAACCACATCCGATGAACAGGTCTTTATAGGCAGCTCTAGTATTACCGTCATCATCAACAATTAAAATTTTCCCCTCGCCCATATTGTCCTATCTCTCCTTAATGAAAACCTCAGCTTACACACCCAGGTTAAACAACTCTCGAGCACAATTTTGAAAGCCAATCGTATGGCCCAACTTGAGCCAAATATCTCCAAAGAGGCAGGATTAATTTATGATGTATTCTTGCAGGGTTAAATTGATGCTTATCCGTAAATCTTTAAGTTACTTAAAAACCTTATAAAAACCTTACGGCTAGCCCACTTTTATTTTTTTTCGTTCTGTTAATTCCTACACTTTTGCCCTTTTTCTCTGAACGCCTTGACTTTACTGGATTTGCTGTTAGAGATAAATCTCAAGGATTTCAAGGCCTTAAGAAATTTCTGCAAAAGTTTAGTTAATTAAAATTTTGCGGCCAAGCCTAGTTTTATTTTTTCCGTTCAGTAGCCTTCATCCTCTCCCAAGCATCATATAGAACAGGATAGATATCACAGACCTTCTTGTAGCTTTCATATGCAGCCGCAAAGTTTTTCTCCTCTTCAAACTTCCTTCCCTGTCGGTATAGATTGATCGCCTGTTCCGCATTTTGCTTGGCAATTTCCAGTTTTTCCTGGATCTGCTGATCTGATGGATTTTGCTTCAAATATTTTTCAAAATAAATTACTACCTTATCCCATCTTTTTTGCCTGAAGAATTCCTCCCCGCGTACTCGATCATTGGAGGAATCCGAGGGGGACGAGGAAGCTGTTTTGACTGCAGAAGAACTCTTCTTGTTTTTGTTACTCTTGCCTTCTCTCGCTAATCCAACCTTAGTAGAAGTATTTATTTTGGATTTATCAGCCAAAACTTTTGGGCCAGCTTTTTCTGAGGCTTTATTTTCTCCCTTATTCTCTTGGCTATTGTCCTGCTCCAGCAAAGCATTCTCCTGCGGCGGCGGCTGCTCTTGGGCTGCCTTTTCCACGGAAGGCATAGCAGCGGCAGATGAGAGCTTTTCCGCGGGCAGAGCCTGCTGCTGCGACCCAATACTGCTTATTGCCTCCTGCTGAGCAGGCTGGCTTTCTAGCTGAGAAGAAGGATGAGGGGAGGGCGCGGCTAGATCTTTAGCCTTCTCGTCCGGCTTTGATTTTGGCAGATCTGAGGGTGAAGAAGATGTTCCCTTCTGAGCAACAATGATCACTTTCTCAACTCGAAGCGGTTTGCCTTCCTCACCTGTCTTTTTTAAGACCATGACGAAGCTTTGACTGATTTTCCGCAGACCCTCATCGAGGGGAAGATTGTCAAACTGCTGAGTTACCTGTCCTTGCGCCTTTTCCCAGCCTTCAAACTTTACCCCTGTCTGGCGGGCAATCTCCTGAATAACCTGCCTTATATCGGCATTCTCCAGCTTTACTGATAGAAGCCCATCTTTCGCCTTAACCTCGATGACACTGCCACCCCTCCCTGCTGTCGGATTCTGAGCTTGAGAAGCCGATCGGGCAGAGAATAAAAACACTCCTAAAGCGAACATGAAAAATAAAATCATGCCTTCATACCTAGCTTTCCTGTGCATGAATATTGCCCTCACACTAAAAAATCAGGATGTTGAATGAAAACTCAAAAAATAACCAGCTTTTTCTTAAAAATTTTACCTTTGTCAAAAGTATCATATTATTACCACGATTGTCAATCTCTTTTGTGCCTCGGCAGGCTAAGATTCTCAATTTGAGATAAAAGATGGAAAATAAATTATATTCAGCCAAATAATCATAATTTTATTGACATAATCATGAAAAAAAACTAAACTGGAAAACTAGCTGCCACTTCCTGCTTAAGCCGCGAAAACTCTTAACCTAGAAGAATAAGATAAGCATAATAAATAATATAAGCAATAATAAGTAAGAAAATATAAATTATTATATAATATAATTATATAATTAATACCTTGCAAGGAGAGAGATAGGCGATGAAATGGGTCCTCTATACTATCAGCTTTATGTGGATTATCATTGGCACAGTTCAGATCATTTATACTGAAAAGTCAACTGTTGCTCTAAGAAAACTCATGGCTGAGAGCAATCCCAAGGCCATAGCTTTTATTCCCTTCCTGATAGGATTTTTGCTTTGCTTGGCTTCGCTCCTGAATTATGAGCCGATGGGGAGCCAATCGGTGTGGAAGCCGCTTTGGCTAGTTTTCTCCCTGGGGCTGCTTGCCTGTATCAAAGGAATTCTCTTCTTCTTTCTTCCGCCTAACAGCACCAGAAAGCTCTTGCAGTGGTGGTTTTATAAAGCCTCTGACCGCTTAATTCGGCTCTGGGGATTGATTCTGGTTGTCTTGGGCGTAGTCATCATCTCTTGGATCTAATCTCGGCAAAACTAGTCATCATCTCCTGGCCCTAATCTCTCGTCAAAACCTTACCTTCCCTGGAAAAATAGGGAGGAAGAAGCCGGAGCGGCCTCTCCCCCCTATGATGCTTTTCTCTCTTAATTTCCTGTTAAGGTTACATAAGGAAAGCAAACCCTATCATCAGAGAAATATTGGTATAGTCTGCATCTTGGCCATCAAAGCTAAATTTGCCCATTGTGTAGCGCAGCTCTGGATTGAAAGATATATGCTCAGCCAGAAAGTAATCTACACCTACTTGGGCTCCGTAGAGAAAGGTGGAATCATCAGTTGAATATCGAATGGGCTGCTCATATTCATACTTCCGATTAGCAAAGGCCAGATTGGCCCCGATATAAGGACATATCTTGCCGGTGGGATTAAAATGCGCATTGATCCTGGCCCCAATAGCCCAATCGGTAAGCTTGGTCTCATCATGACCACCATTTTCGGTCTCTATCTTAACCTGTCCAAACGAGATTTCAGGCCCAACCTCAAACATCTCCCACATAAAAAAGCCGACTCCACCTAATACATTATAGCCGGTACTTTTTATTTCGCCCCCAGCATCAAAATCAAACTTCTCGTTGTTTACCTCCATCAGAGTATTTACTTTGAATTTGCGGCCCTCCTGAGCTTGAGCAAAAACGGGTAAGGAAAAGACACCGATCATCACCGCAGATAGAATCCCTACTGTCAATATCTTAAAAATCCTTTTCATGGTTATTCTCCTTTTATAAAGACATGTTAGACATTGAATACTCTTATATAGAGAGATTGATCCCCTGTCGTCTCTATTTATCTTCTCGCCTATATCTTTTCTCCTCTTATTAATGGGGAAAACTCCCTTTCTATACATTCATCGTGATCGTGTGTGTATGCATTCGTCGTGCGGTATAAGTCTAGCGCATGAGCCCGCACAATCTTAAATTAAAGTAGTTATCTATATATCGTGTTTTTTTTGTATTATCTGGTAGGATAAAGATATTTTTATTCAGAGAAATCAGCCGGGGGAGGGGAAAAGATTAAGAATGGAAAAAAGACCCAAAAAGCTAAAAGCTGAGTCTTGCCAAGACCCAGCTTTTAGCTTTCCAATTTTTCAAAAATTTTTCAAATGGATGGTTAATAAATTTTATATGGATGGTTAATAGATTCGATCAATCGGGCCGAAGATCTCTACCGCTTCGCCTTGGTAGCGACCAGGTTTTCGGCCAAAGCAAAACCCCATCTCTTCATATAGAGCCACCATATCAAGGTCAACATGTCGCTGTTTGATAATGTCCTCAGTTTTTTGGTATAGGATGCTCTTTCCCTTGACCCCACAGATCGTTACTCCGGTAATTCCCTGCTTCAGCAGCAGCACGGCTCCTGCTCCTGCCTCCTTACCAAAGTTGACATCGTAGGCGGAAGACTCGCCACAGCGCACCAGGTGTCCTGGGGTAACACTGCGGACCTCGGGGATCTCATAAACTCCCTCCACGAACTGGCCGCTCTCCTGCATGAACTTCCTGACCCTAGGGTCAGCCTTAAGTCTTTTTTCCAGCTCTTGGCAGACATACTTGGCCGCACCGGCCAGCTTTTTGTGGCCGAAAGCATCGACTCCGGCGCTCTCATCGACTATTTCCCGGCCTGAAGCATCGGTCAGTCCCTCGGCTACAACAATGGTATAGGTTCCAGCTCTAACATCACTTTCCATGATTCGGCTGGTAAGGCGAGAAAACATGTGCTCATAGAGAAGGTCAAAATCTACCGGAATCTCTGGAATAAGAATAGCATCAGCCTCCGCGGCCACTCCGCCCCGGAAGGCCGTGTGGCCGGCGTATCGGCCAAAAACCTCAGTTACTACTACCCGATTATGGGTTCTGCCCGTCGTTTTCAGCTCATGAATAAATCGGCTAATCCGGTTGATGGTCGAATCCCCACCTACCGAATAGCTCTGAAGGTCTAGATCCATGGTCTTGGGGGCATGGATACAGGGGATGCCTTTACTTGATAGGTCCACCATCACGCTTCCCGTATCATCTCCGCCACTGATAACCAGGGCATCAATAGCAAAGCGCTGCAACCCCTGTTTTATTCTCTCGTACTTGGCCGTATCCTTGATTTTTTTTATTTGTACCCGTGAATGGCCAGCCTCTGATCCAGCAAGATAGGCTTCAAATTGATCCAGGCGACTTGGCGTAAGCGTAACTAGACGCTCAAAATTCACCAGGTTATAGAGCCCTGCATACCCATTCGGAATAATCACTGACTCAATCCCCAGGGAATGAGCCATGTGGGCGGCGCCTTTGATTACTGCATTTAGGCCGCCACAGTCACCACCACTCGTCAAAATGCCGATTTTCTTGATTTCAGCCATGCTCTTTCTCCTTTCGGCCAACGATTGATTGATAATACGTGATTATGAATCGGGTGATTTAAGGCAAGGGTTTGTGACTTATCAGCGCGCACAAGGCTCTTTATTTACGCTACTGCTAAAATAAATATTTTGATGCTTGACCCCATGCAGCGCACCTAAACTCCCCCCTTTTGTGCTGCCCCCCTTTTGTGCTGCCTGACTAAAGCACCTGGATAATCTGCGGCATGAAACGTTTATTTGACTTCCGGCGGCGATCATAGAGCCGGAGGCCGACAAAAACTGCAATCATTACCCCAAGACCTATCCCGGCAGCGAAAAACTCTGACAATTGACTACCTACCACAGGGCTAAAGAGCATTTTCCCAACAAGTGCTCCGACCATAAGCCCGGCTAAAGGTAGGAGATACAACAGAAATGATGCAGCCAAAATCGACCGTGGAGCAACAAAAAGCTGCACTCGCTGGCCGACTTTCGCACCGACACTGTTTTGTGCTTTGATGATCATGGTCTGATCCGACTCAAGGTGACAGGATGCGGCTGATGGGCAATGCGCGCATCCGGCACTGCGGACCACCTTGACCAGGGCATATGGTCCCTCAAGCCCGGTTACTATCCCTTCCTCAGCAGGCATTTATTATTCACTTCCCTTAAAATTACTGCAAGGCTCCTATTTAATTCTCCTATTAAATTTCTACACTTTTGCAGAAATTTCTTATCGCCTTGAAATCCTTGAAAGTTACCTCTAATAGCAAATCCAGTAAAATCAAGGCCTTGGAGAAAAAGTGCAAAAGCATAGTAAATTTCTTTATTTCTTTTTAGGCCCCTTCATGTTAAATTTCTTTCTTTGCGAGACTCTCTCATCTTCCAGCCTGACGGAGTCGGCCTTTTTTAGCCCATCTGTTCGAATCTATCCCTTTTCCTTCCAGAAGTTGCGAGATGGGTACGATCTCATATCCCTTGGCCCGCAAGCCAGCAATAATCTCTGGCAATTGTAAATAAACCTTGTCCTGATGAGGCCGATAGGTGCTAAAATGCATTAACACAATCCCCCCGTTGGCTCCGAATTCTGTACCCTGGCCGAAGTTGATAATCTGATTGCGGATCTGCTCCGCCGTATGATACCTCCCTGAGCTTGGATCCGTTACCCAGTCTAGACTATCTAGCCCATCTTCCCAATCCCGTCCGCAAGTCCAAGAGACATGGATATAACCGAGCTCCTCGGCCCATTTGCGAATCTCAAGGTTAGTTTCTCCATAGGGGGCTCGCCAGTAGTGACTCATGTGTTTTCCGGTCAGATGATAGAAGGCCTCTTCAGCCTTTTTTAGCTCACGATGGAGAAATTCTCGATCAACTCCAGGCAGGCATTTGACCAGCCGTCCTCCCTCAGACCGAGTGGTGAGATGAGGGTGGGTATCGGTATGATTTCCTACCTCATGCCCTTCCTCCACTATTCTTTTGACGATATTCGGATTTCGGCGAATAAATTCGCCGGTCAAAAAAATAGTTGTCCGCACTTGTTTTTCTTTTAAAATATCCAATATGAGCGGCGCGGCATCGGCATTTTCTCCGCTATCAAAACTCAAGCAAATCTTGGCCATATTGATATCTCCCCGCTTGATATCGAGCCCTTTTTCCGTAACCTGTGAGCTTGCCTTATCGACCAGCAGCTCCAGAGTATTAGAATAGCACAACTTTCCATCAGCAGTGATCAATTTGGCCTGTAAAATATTCCTATTCCTGTCAAGCCCAATCCGTGGGAATAAAAACCTCTCTCCCTTACATGGAACAGTATCACACAATCGGTCATTTTTGTAAAGGGCAATGATACTGTTAGGCGGGGCATTGCCACAAATATCGACAAGATAGTAAGGTTGTTTGACACGATTTTGCGCAAGATATATATGAAAATTTGAGCATATTTCCTCCGCATCAGCAAGGCCTCCAATTGAATTTCGCTCAGGCTCTGTCCGTAAATCCATCTTTGCCCATCCAACAGATGGACGAGCTGATGAAAACTTGTGCTCCTTTGCACTCAAGGGTTTGTCTGCCCCCAAAGGTTTACCCAAAGGCTTAGCTGAGCCAACAGCAGGGGGAGCCGCAGGGGAAGAAGCTTCTTTGGACATAGAATGGCCATACAGAGAGGGAGTATATCTTTCTTCGGTCGTGGCCGAATAGAGGGAAATTGCGCCAGCGGCCACAACTAATATAATCAGGATAAAGGTTGAATATCGATTGAGGTGTTCGGTCTTGGCCCGCAGATAAAGATTGTGCCTGAAAAGAGCTTGCTGGCTGCGAAGCCATATGTTTTTGATCTGGAAGAGGGTATGACACCTTTTGCTGCAAAATAGTTGATCTTTCACCCTAATTTGACAATCCAGGCACAATGGTTTCCAGCAATATTGACACCGAGCCTTTGCTTGTCTTTCTGGATGATTTTCGCAGTGCATAGAGGTGTTATTTGCTTTCTACTCTCATTGCCAAAAAAGATCCACCCTGCTGACTGACACAAAATTATGTGTCTTATGATTCATAGAATTATGATTCTTGCAATTTTCGTGCCTTTACTTCAGCCTCTCCCAATAAAAATTGCAGCTGAGCGACCTGCTGATTGGCACTCTCAACCAAAGATTGCTGCTGGGCCAGGGTGTCCAGTTTTACCTTGAGATCTTCCGCCATCAAATCAAGATTTCTCATCCTTGAGTCGGCCTCATCGATCAACTGGATGTTCTTCATAATGGCTCCCATCTTCTCGTGAGTATCAGCAATTAAATCGTGAAGACTTGTCAACCTAGCGCCGACCTCATCCACCTTTTCACTTTCCGAAAGCAGATTTTGCATTCTGGCTCGAATGTCCTGCGCCAGGAGACGCACCTCCTGAATATCGCGGTTGGTTCTTTCGATCACATCTTTGCCACCTGCTATTTTGGCCAGATTCTCGTCAATCCCCTGAGATAGCTCTTCAAGACCGCTGATCTTTCTTTCCAATTCCGAGAGAGCCGATTTGCGAGCCGAGAGAGCATCGATTTTGTGTTCGATATCCCGATGGAGTTGAGAGAGATTTTGCAACTTATTTTCTATCTTGTCAATATCAATCATCTCATTTAAAACTCGAGCTACCCCTTCTTCCATCTGCCGCAGGAGATCACGGAATTGAGCTCGGTAAGTTTCCGCTATTCCTTGAGCCTGGCTGCGCCAGTGTTCAAGATCATTGATTTTGTGATCAATGGCTCCAAAGAGGCTAGAGATTTTGTTCTCACTTTCGACCATTTCAATATGAATTCGCTGAACCGCATCTTTATTTCGGTTGATTTGATTCATCATCTGCCGGATGTCATCAGCCTGGGTCTTGAGCTCGGCCAGTTGTGCAGCCTGCTCCTGAATCTGTTTTTTGTCTGCCTGCAGTTCACTGCTTCTGACCTCAATATCCTCGATGAGGACTTTCAAGGCATTCAGCCCATCCTCAACCCTTTCAACTTCAGATTTATTCTGAAGAACCGTCCCGATGCGGGTTTCTAACTCGCTACTTAACTGGCTAAGTCTCAAGATCCGATTTTCCAGATTCTGGACCAAGGCCTGTCGGCGTTCCACCCGCTCCATCTTTTCGTTCAGCTCACCAGACAGAGCAATCAGCTTTTCCATCTGCTTCCTGGCATCTTCGATAAAGTCGATCCTCTCAATGACCTCATCTTCTGTTTTGGAAAGATCTTCGGCCAATTTTTTGATATCTATGATCTGAGATTCAAGCTGTCCTAACTCCGATCTTTTAGTTTCTAAGGTAATCATTCGATCCTCAATATCCATGAGGCTAGAGGTCAGAGCCTCCACTTTGCTTTCGATCCGCTCGATCAGTTTTCCCTTCTCTTGAATCTTCTCAGCCTCGGATTGCAAATTATGAGCCAGAAGGTCTATCTCCAGCAACTGGGTCTTCACCTCTTTAATAACTTCCTTCTGATCGAGCACCTCTTCAAATTCCTTCTGCAGGTCTTGCAGCTCTTGATTTACCTGCTGAATCTGCTCATTGACCCGCTGAATATCGGTCTGAAGGGTAAGGATCTCATCTCCTTTGCGCTCGGCGTCCTCAAGCCGAGAATGCAGATAGTCGATCCTGCCGCTCAGGTTATTCATGACTGCCCGCGTCTCATTCAACTCCCTGGTTTTGTTTGAGATTTCTGCTGACAGCTTCTGCAGGTCTTCGATCCGCTCGGTAACGGTAGTCAGAAATTCCTTGGCCTCGGCAACCTGCTTGGTCTTGAGCTCGGCCTCATTGAACATGGATTCCAGACGCCAGATATTTTTCTCGGTTTTTTTGATCAATTTGTTTTCTTCAGCTAATTTGTTGATCTTGGCTTCCATATCCCAGAACAGGACATTTAGCCGTCCGGCTTCCTCATTGGCCTTTTCCACGATCAGCCGCTGCTGTGATAGGGTGTTCATTTTGGTTTTGATGTACTCGGCCAGGGAGTTAAGACTATCTAGCTTTTGCTTGGTAGCCTCATAGAGCTTTCGATCTCGATCTAGCTCCTCAGCCTTCTGCCGCATATCTAAAGCCAGCGATTCGTATTTGGCCATCTGCTCGGCAAAGGTTTTCATTTTGGATAGGGCATCTGTCCGCTCCTGCTCTATCCCATGGAATTCGCTGCGCAGCTTTTTGGTCAGGGCGGAAAACTGATTGGCCTCTTCCACTGCCAGGTCAATATCGATCTTACGATCAGAGATTTGAGCCATTTTCCCTTCCAGATCAGCGGCTTCAGTCTGCAAAACCTGCACCGTTTGGCTTATCTGCTCAACCGCCGCTTTGCATTGGCTGACACCATCCTTAACCTGGTTAAAGGCGTCAACCTGGCCGCTTAGCTCATCGAATTTTTCAGATAGCTCAAGGGCTAGGGTGGTAAAACTGTCAAGTTTTCGATTCACCTCATCGATTTGGTCACGAAATCGAAGAACCTCAGTAATTTTCTTTTCTGTTGACTGAGACAAAAACTGCAAGGTCTCGACCCGCTTTTCCACCCGAAGAATCATCTCGCTGTTTTCACACAGGCTGGCTATCTGCATCCTGATCTGATTCAGCAAGGCCTCAAGCCCTTCTCTCTCTTTCCTGGATTCCTCTAGCATATGACCCAAAATAGCCATATTTTCAGCTAGGATTGAGTCTTTGCTATCGCCTCGAGACACAGATTGGCTCGTTGTGATACTATCTTTCTGCATTTCATTCTCCCAAAATGGTGAACTTCATCTCCTACTCTCTCCCCCTAGGAGTACTATAGTGCTTCAAGTTTGGTTTTTTCCAGGCATGATTTTTGATTCGCTATTTTGGTGAAAATTTATAGTTTATTTCAATATTGTGTTTAGCGGTCTTTTTGCTAATAAAATGTGCACAAGCTGCGGCGGCACAAGGTCCGCGAGCTACAATTGATAGCGTAATTGATCCGCTGCGCACTTGGGTTGCGCACTTAGCGAAAGAACCATTCAGTTTACCATAAAATATATTCATTGACATGATTATCAATATTCATGCCAATCAAAACCTGACTTGAACGAGTACTATCTCCTAGGTGAGCCTAAAAAGAGAGCTCTCATCCAAATTGCCTCATCTCATCCCCCCTAGGAGTATTTCTCCGCGGCTTGATCTTTAATATCTTTGGGAAGCTGGATGCCCAATTTATAGGAAGTAGAAAGATTGATAAAGATCTGCGGTTGAGGAATAAGAATGGGAATCTGGGCAGGCGTTTTATGCTGCCTGATAATCTGAGAAATAATCGTGTCTGCTACCTGCCTGCCGAGTCGCTTTTGATCATATTCCAGGGCAGCCAAGGCTCCCATTTGCGCTCCTGTCTTTCCTCCGCCGATGAAAGGGCGTTTGTGATTGAGGCAGCTTGAGATGATGATCGGCAAGGCAGCCTCAATATTTTTGTCCTGAACAACCCCCAGGAGGGCATCTACTGTGTTGAGAAGAGAATCCAATTTTTCTTGAAGTTCTCTGCCGTTTTTAGGGATCGGCAAAGGGGTTATCTCTATATCAAGTTCTGGCTGGCTGCTGACAAAGCTTTGCAGGGTCTCAAACTGTTCTCTGGACCAAGGGATAGTCTCCGAATAGATAACCCCAACTCTCTTAAGCCCTGGTAAAATTCGCCTGTAGAACTTAATGCCCTCAGCCCAGTCAAATCCTGAAAAAACTCCCGTATAATTGTCAGCGGGCTTTTCCTGAAACTGAGCATAGCCAATGATAGTGCGTCCGGGCAGCTTTTCAAGAACCCGTTTCACCTTCTCTGTTCCGATGACATAGACAGGATTCTCCTTAATCTCTCCAAGCTTTGATTCCTCATAGAAGATAGTGTGAATGCCCTTGAACAAAAGCCCCTCCCGCACTCCTTGGATATGTGCTTTATATTCCGAGTAGCCATCGACGATGGCTACTATGTCCCGTACCCCTGCCGGAATTGAGTCCTGAAACGGCTTTCTTCTCACGAAATAGATAATGAAGATTATAATAACCAATAAGCTTAAATAAGTAAAGCTCCTCGCCAAAATAATTTGCAATGCCCTACCAAGATTTTCTTTTTCCTTCGACTGCATCGACTTCTAGTCCTTTAAAAAGAGTAAAAAGCAAAAAGTTTCTTGTGAAAAATCAAAAAAATACCTGCCTTATTTCCAGATACTCCCCATTTATATCCAATCCTAGTAATATCTTGACCGGATTACCATAGAGGGGAGTTTCTCATTTACCTTTCAACTATTGTTTTTTACCTGGGGAACATCTGTCTTATTTCCCTATCGTTTGAAAAAAAATGTGATCACCGCAGCCAGCACACCGAAAAAGGTGATGATGGTTGATAAAGCCACGATCATGGCAAAGAATGTCTTAATGTAGAGAAAGCCAACTAACGTGCCGATGATAATGGTCAAGGCGATAGCGATCCAAGAGATGTAGTGGCTGATATCTCCAGTATGGATTTCGCTTGCCCTTTTGCATAGACGCAAAAACCATGAGCTGGCAAAGTCTTCGCCTGCAAGTTGAATTTTGGATAGATCTTCAGAGCCGAGGATATCAAACAGGGTACGCTCGACGATTCGGTCATACCAGTTCTCAATCAGATTGAAATACTTCCACAGTCCGGCCTTGAATTCATCACGTCTGGCCAGGATCCCCCAGAAGAATCTGCTGAAGATAACCTGGTCATACGCCCCGCTCAATTGGCCATCGGCTTTGGTGGCCCGGCTGAAGAGACCTCGGCTTTCTGCTGCCCGATCAATGGAGGTTGAAAATTTCTCCTCAACCTCAGAAATTCGGTCAAATATCCCATCTTCAGCTACAATATCCTTGGCCTTATCAAAAATATGATCATACATCTGATCTATTTTTGAAATATGGCCAAACATTCCCTTAGCTCGTACCGTCTGATCTATGCTGTGGGCATAATGCTCGTCCACCTTGGAAATTACCCGAAACATTCCATGTTTGGCCTGTGCAGGTGATTTTGGGACAATCAATTCCAATTTGATCTCTGGAATCCACAGATAGACCATGAGTACGGAAATGGTCTTCTCTGCTGCGGCCACGACTCTGGTGTAGATCAGATGGCACAGAGCGTGAAAGCCAAAAAACACTTTTTGATAGTAAGTCGTCAGTGCCCAGGCAGGAGAGAGCTGCTTTTCCGAAAATCCAAAGGCCAGGAAGATAAGGAAAACCAGGCCTCCAAGCAAAATGGCTGTGCTGCCCGATGAAAGGTTGTGAATCGCCTGGCTGCTGGCCAGAAGACTTCGTTGAGCAGGATCATACCACAGCGGCAAGGCGGAGCGTAAAAAGCTAGTGGCCTTGGGATTATAAATCATATGGTAGGCATGAGAGTGCGAGTCAAAGCCAAAGTAGGGCAGCATAGGGCCGATGAAATTTTCTAGCAGCCAATTGGGGAAAAATCCCAAAAGCACAATTCCGGCTGCAAAAAGGAAGAGAGCGATATTCATACTAAGGGGCGATGAGGAAGTAGGCTTTTTTTCTCCCTCTTTTTTCGATCCCAGAAAGACCATGCTGAAAAGTTTCATATTGTAGGCAAATGTTCCGCCGGCAGTAATAATGAACACGATTTCAGCTATCCGAAGCCAAAAATCAGGCAGATGCGAGGGGGAGAAGTGGACCGAGTGCTGATACGCCTCCAGGATGGCATGGTGGAGCATGGTCTTGCTGGCAAAACCGTTCAGCGGAGGAAAGCCGGCAATTGCCAGGGCGCTGATCAAAAATGTCAGGCTGGCGATCGGCAAATCCCGCCATAATCCACCAAGCTTTCGAATGTCAAGCTCTCTGGTGTGAAAGTAGACCGCACCGATACTCAGGAACAATCCCACCTTGAACAGGGCATGGTTGATGATGTGGTAGAGCGCACCCGCAAGCCCCATGGCCCCACTGCTTCCCATATAGGCGGCACAGCCGATGCCCATAACAATGTAGCCCATTTGGCTGACACTGGAGTAGGCCAAAAGCTGCAGCGCCTGGGTGGAGAAAAGAGCATTGATCGCCCCAAGTAGCATAGTTACAATTCCCACAAAGATTAACACATAGCCTAATTGAGCCGAGGTTATCCAGGCCAAGGAGCCTTCCGCCAGGTGGCTTGAAGGGGCAAAGATCATGTTAACGGTTCGAAATATCCCATAAGCCCCCACCTCGATCATGATCCCTGAAGATAGGGCAGCCGTGAGACAAGGAGCAGAACCGTAGGAGGATGGCATCCAGATATGCTCAAGAAATATGCCGGCCTTGCCGCCAAATCCTAACAGAAAGAGTGCAGCTAGACAATACTTGAGAGCTGGATATCTCATCCGGTCAAGGGCTTCGGCTGCACTCTGAATATCCACCGTACCGGTAAAATAGGAGAAGAGAAAAATCCCAAACAATAGCAAAAGGCCACAAAATACCCCAAAGTAGAGATAAATTTTGGCCGACTTTAAAGCCTCCTCATCCTCACGGTGAATAACCATCAGGTAGAGAAAAATGAGGATCAATTCATAGAATATGTACAGGGTAAAAAGGTCTCCGGCCAAAAAGGTCCCCACAGTTGCACTTAGAGCGCAGAGGCTGGCCACATTATACCGCAGCCTTTGTCCTTCGATGGCTAAATATCCTTGAGAAAAAATAGCTACCCAAAACCATACCAGACAGCTCAAGATGACTAACATCAAGGCAGCCGGATCAACCCTGAAGGTCAGATTGAGTGAAAAAGTAGGCAAAAAGGGAATTGTATAGAAAATCCCCTGACGATAAGCTGCTGCTCCCCCGAAAGTAGCGGCAGTCCACTTACCCTGTATGACCGGCGAATACATTAGGAAGGATGTGGCTAGGGCAAGACCGCTGCTTAAGGTTACGATGATCCCTTGCCCCTGTCTGTCCTTGCGGCAAAGCCAAAGGAGCATCAGGGCGCCAAGCAGAGGAATCAGAATAATCACTACCGGCAGCGGGGAAAAGATAGATGCTTTAGGGTCAACTTTTCGATAAGCCTCACTCGCCGCATGGTGGGCACTCTCTTCTAGCAAAGAGGAAGTCGAGGATGCCCAAACTTCAGACACTGCTGTCGGATGAGAAAAAGGGGAAAAGCTCCAGAGGGAAAACACAAAAATTAGGCCAAAGGCGGCCAATGCTGCTCTTGCTGCTGCTGTCTTGTTCATGGGACCACTCTTTTCTTTCGATGCTAAAACTCTTTCGATGCTGATAAACTCTTTCGCTTTTTGCCTAGTGGAAATAAAATTGACTGATCCGCCAGGCAATGCTTAGCGGAAAACCAGGGAAAATTCCGAAAATCACTGTTCCAAGGGCCAGCAGTAAAACTGGAATCATCATCACCGGTTTGGGATCTTGCCCCGCCTCATCTTTCGAAGAATAAGTTTGGGTTCCAAACCAGGCGTTATAGACAATCGGGCCGTAGTAGATCAGGTTCATAAAGCTGCTGACAATAAGAGTGCCAACAGCCAGAATGCCTACCCCTAGATGATATGAGCCTATCTTGACCGCATCTAGTGCTCCGGCAGCCAGAAACCACTTGCTGATAAAGCCATTGAAGGGTGGAAGCCCAATCATTGACAGAGCGGCCATAGTGAAGCAGGCGGTTATCAGGGGCATACTCTTTCCAATCCCCTTGAGCTCGTCAAGATACCTTTTGCCGCTTTGGTGAAAAATCGCACCAGCGCACAAAAACAGGGTAGCTTTAATAATCGCGTGATTGAAAATATGGACAATCCCGGCAGTCAGCCCCAGGGGAGAAAGCAGGGTCAGACCAAGGATGATATAGCCGATCTGCGATACACTGGAGTAGCCAAGTAGCTTTTTGATATCCTTTTGGTTGATGGCGGCTGCAGAGCCAATAAAAATGGATACTAGAGCTGCAACTAGCAGGATAGGCACTAGCCACCTTCCCCGCAGGGCATCAAGACCGATGATGCTGTAGATGGTTCTGATGATCCCATAGGCTCCGGCCTTGATCATCACCCCGGAGGAGAGAGCTACGGCGCAGGTTGGAGTTTGTGGATAGGCCGAAGGCATCCAAAAGTGCAGGGGGAAGATGCCAGCCTTGACTCCAAAGCCAAGAATATAGCCCCAAAAAATCAGCGGCAGCAGCCTGCTTTCTTTGAGGCCAGCTCCTGCAGCTACAATATCGGTCGAGCCGCTTATGGAACAGGTCAGCAGGATTGACATAAGGAGAATAAGACCTCCGCAGATTCCCATGAAAATGTAGATCACCCCACCCCGCATGGCCTCCTGAGTCTGCTCATGAATTACCAACACCAGGGAGGCAACACTTAAAAGCTCAAAGAAAACATACAGGGTAAATAAATCTGCGGCAAAGACAACCCCGAGCATACCGATTAGGGTAAGAAGTGAAAAAATATCATAGCGTATCTGAGCATGTTTTTTCCGCATGAATTCAATGGCAAAAAAGCTTGACAGCATCCAAACTACAGCCGCGATCAGCCCAACGAAAAACCCCAGCGCATCGACTCTGAAGGAGAAAACCAGCGGGATAAATCCCACCTGAGGAGCCGTAAATAAGACAAAGCTTTTGGTAAGGCTCCCACCGGCTCTGATGGTTGGATACATGGCGGCTACCGCAAAAGCGGTGAGAAGAGTGCTGAGCGCGGTAAGGAGATTGACACTTTGCGGAAATCGCTCGCTGACCCAAAGGATGACTATGATTCCGAGCAGAGGAATGGATAAGGCTAACAAAGGTAGGAAGCTGATAATCTGGTTCATAGGTCTCTCTTGCTATCTATTTTCTGGCTATTTTCTGGTTTCTGGTTCATAGGTCTCACTCGCATTTATCTTCTTAAAGAGTCTTACTAATCATCAGGCTGTCTTGCTTATCATTAAGTTGTGAATTCTTTTTACTACCTCCTCCGGTACGAAGGGGTGGGTGATATAGTCATTTGCTCCCATCTGAAAGCCGCGTTCGATCTCAGATCGCTGGGCAGAGGCCGAGAGAATGACAACTGGAATGTGTTTGGTTTTCTCATTTGTTTTGATAATCTGGCACAGATCATAGCCGCTGAGCCTTGGGAGATTGATATCGAGCACAATTAAATCCACAGGGGTTTGAAACACCCTCTCTAGGGCCTCGATCCCGTCACTAGCGGTTATGATCTTGCAGGGCAAAGCACCGAGGCAGGTTATGATTAACTGCTGGATGAGAGGATTATTATCCACGAGCAGAATGCTGCGCTCAGCCATATCCTCGCCGCCGATTTTCTGCCGCTTTCGGCTATCTGAGCTGACCTTCTCGTCGGCTGCTGCCAAGCTAAACAGCGGCTTTCCTTCTTTGGCCGAGGGTGCGGCCTTCGCCTCAGTCATTAAGCTAGAGTCAGCTTTGGGTAGGGTGAAGGAAAAGGTGCTTCCCTCTCCTTTTCGGCTCTTGACCCACATCCGGCCATGATGTAACTCGACGATATTTCTGGCAATGCAAAGCCCAAGACCGCTGCCACCATGTTCTCGAGTTACTGAGTCATCTACTTGATAAAACTTATCAAAAATCTTCTGAATTTCCTCCTCTGCCAGACCAATTCCAGTATCTTTGACATTAATCTGCACAAAATCATCGCCTTCTGGCCAGATCTCCTCACCGCTTCGCTCCTCAACGCTGGGGAGTGCCTCTAGGATAACCTCTCCTCCGGCCGGCGTAAACTTAATAGCATTACTCAACAGGTTGGTGAGCACCTGAGAAACTTTTTGCTTATCTGCATAAACCAGCGGAAGCTCAGCCGGCATATGGGTTTTGAATCGCAGGCCCTTTTTTTCAAATAATGGCCGCATAGAATCGACAGCAGCCTCGGCCATTTTGGCCAAATCCCAAACCTCCTGCCGGATTTCATACTTATTCAATTCGATCCTGGACAGATCGAGCAGGTCACTGATCAGGCTATTTAGATGATCCGCTCGCTCATCAGCTATGGTTAGCCCTTTTAGTTGTTGTTCATTGATTGGCCCAAGTCGCTGATTTTTTATTAGCGACAGATACCCTTTGATTACCGTGAGCGGCGTGCGTAGCTCATGAGAGAGAATTGACAGAAAATCCGATTTCATGGCATTCAGTCGCTCCAGTTTGGCATTGGCTTCACCCAATAGCTGATCTCGCCTCTCTAGTTCCCGATTAATCCTCTCGATCTCCATCTGCTGCTCCTGCAAGGAGGCGCTCATTTGGTTAAAAGCCATGGCTAGCTTTTTTGTCTCATCCTGGCCGCTTATGGTAACTGTCTCATGTAATTTGCCGCTCTGCCTGCTGATCAGATCAGCCTTTTGGGTTAAAGAAATAATCGGATCGGCCACCTGGCGAGATAAAAATAGCCATCCCCACCAGGCGATGATAAAGCTCAGGATCATGCCAGCGAAAAGAATGATCTTATCTTGGGCCGATTGCCTAATTAACCGCCTGACTCGTTGAACAATTTCTCTGTCCCTGGCTGATGCAGTATTCAAAGGCGCGGCCACAACCACCTGAAGCTCAGAGCTGATCCGCAGCAGGGAAACATAAGCCAAGGTGCCGACCGCAGCCGTAGAGAAGGCAATGGTCAAAAATCCGATCGCCAGCTTCTGAGTAATCGAAAGATTCATAAATCCTGAAAATACCTCAAAAAAACTACCACTAAACACTTCAAAACACTTCAGAAAAAAACTACTACCCCATGCTGCTGAAAGCAGCTGCAAAAAGCCGCAGGGCCTAAACAACACGTACTACTTTGCCCATCCATACGCACTTACTGCCCATCCATTGCTGGTGGCGCCGAGAGCGAAGGGTCAGCCGTATCATTTTTGAGGGCCAGTGTCGGGCTCTTTCGCCGGTCTTTCTGGTATTTGCTGCCCTCGATCTTTTTAATATGCCGTTTTAATTCCGCAGCCTTTTCAGCGACCTGCAAGTGATGGATAAACTGATTATTTTCATTGGTAATGACCGCAATTGAAATAGTCATCAGCGGAAACTTTTTCACCTCTCCCCGCCGATCCTCGCTGATTAGGTAGCCTCGGGTTACATCCTCCTCGTTGTATTGAATCGGGATGAGACTGTCAAAGATCCTGATAATTTCCTGACAGATCTGATCCGCTTTATCTGGCGTGGTCAGGACCACAAAATCATCTCCGCCGATATGGCCGACAAAGTCCTGAGCATTCCCAAAGCGCTTCACGCTGTCCAGGATTGTTTGAGCGCAGAATTTGATAATTCTATTTCCAGCCGCATAACCATAGTTATCGTTGTAGACTTTAAAATTATCAAGATCAATAAATAAAGCGGCAAAGCTTCTTTGCTCATCAATGGCTCGCTGAATTTCCTTCTCGATGGGCACATTGCCCGGCAGGTGGGTTAGGGGATTGGCATAGAGGTCTCGCCTCATTTTTCGGAGCAAGGCCTTGATCCTGGCCTCAAGCTCTAGCGGATCAAAGGGCTTGACCAGGTAGTCATCGGCGCCGATATTCAGCCCCTCTACCTTATCGTGGATAGTCTGCTTGGCGGTCAACATGATTACTGGAACATGAGCAGTTTTAGTGCTTTCCTTGAGAGCCTTGCACACTTCCATACCTGATTTTTCCGGCAGCATTATATCGAGTACCACAATGTCAGGATCATAGGCATTTACCTTCTCCAAGGCCTCAACGCCTGTTCGTGCCTCTGATATGCGGTAGGCGCGGGAATTTAAACTCAACCTGATGATATCCCGCGTATCCGGATCATCATCGACAATTAGAACCTTGGTCTGCTCAGTGGAATTCATTCTCCTTCTCCTTGCCTCACTTTTGTCCCCCCCACTAACATGGCGCTTTTTTTATTTTTTAGCCTAACCTGGTAGGTAATAAACCCAAACGCCCAGAGAGCCATTCCCAGGGTCAGCTTGTATACAAATCGTAAAAATCCTATCTCGTTATTTTCATGATATCCAGAGACAAATCTGCCCCCCGCACTGGGGTCGAAATATCCGGTGAAAACCCTTCCTTGCTCTATAAGATAGAGAGAAAGAGCTAACAAGATGAAAATTATGGTTAGCGGCTTGATGAACTGATATTTCTCCTTTGGATGGAGAAAGAAAAAATACCCTACCATTAGGACCACCATGATGATTAGACCGATCCAGTACAGTTTATAGAGAACAGGAATTGAGGTGGAGTGATGGTTAATTTCTCCCTGATCAGAGTTATGAGAGAGAGTAGTGATGAGCTCAGAATGAGCAGACTCTTTTATATGACCAGACTCTTTTATTATTATATGATGAGACGAGCACCACAAGACTCCTTCTGCGGCCAGAAGGATCAGCATGGATAAAGCCACAATCCAAAGCTTCCTTTGTATTTTCCCTAACACTTGAGTCGGCCCAGGCATCGGCGATCGTCCCCTCTTATCCTGCTCTTTATAGGGAAAATGGATCAAGCGCAGCCAGTACTTCATCTTCTTCACTCCCCACACCCTGCTTTTTAGGGGAAAAATATATGGCAGATCTGCCAGGCAATATTAAGTGGAATCCCTGGCGCGATGCCAAAGACCAAAACAGCCATAGTCAAAATTAAAATTGGGGTCAGCATGACCCAATTGGGATCTTCACTATTGTGCTCCTTTGCTCCCTGATCAGCTAGCGCCACCATAGGCGGCTGAGCCTGATGGTTTGCTTCGTCATTATGATCGCTGGCCACAGTATCATCATCCTGCGTCTGCGCCTCGACTCTTGGCTGCATCCAGGCACCGATGACCACCGGGCCATAGTAGACCAAATTCAGTAGACTGCTGAGCAGCAGGGTCAGCAGAGCGATTATTCCAAATCCTGGCCAGTAATTTCCCATTTTCATCATATCCAGCGCTCCCAGGGCTAAGAACCACTTACTGATAAAACCGACAAAGGGTGGCAGCCCGATCATTGAGAAGGCGCAGATGCTGAAAGCCAAGGTAACCCACGGCATTCTCCTTCCAATACCTTTAAGGTCTTCGAGGTTGCGCAGACCTGTTTTATAGATAAATGCCCCAGCGCACATAAAGAGTGTCCCTTTCATCAGGGCATGGGCAAAAATGTGCATTATGCCACCAACGATGCCCCGCGGGGCCAGGAGGCAAAATCCCATGATAATATAGCCGATCTGTGAAATACTGGAGTAGGCCAGCATCTTTTTGATCTCCGTCTGGGTGATGGCGCAGGCTGACCCAAGAAAGATGGTTATGAGGCTGATGATCAGCATCGGCAGCATAAGACCCATGTGATTTTTGACCATGTCCTGATAGCCAATGATATGGTAGATGGTTTTAAAAATTCCATATGCTCCGGCCTTAATCATAACGCCTGAGAGAAGCGCACTGGCTCCTGAGGGAGCTACCGGGTGAGCCGAGGGGAGCCAGATGTGCAGAGGGAACATGCCGGCCTTGACCCCGAAGCCGATGATATAGCCCCAGAAGATCCATGGCAGCCACTTGCTCCCCTGCAATCCGAGGCCGATTAGGGTAAGATCTCCTGTTCCGGTAAGATAGTAGGTCATGATAATGGAAAAAAGCAGAACGAGTCCTCCGGCGATTCCCAGAAACAGATACTTAAAGCCTGCTTTCATAGCCTCGGGGGTTTCTTCATGGAAGACAAGAATAGCCGAGGCCACACTTAAAAGTTCAAAAAATATATAAAGAGTGAAAAGATTTCCAGTAAAGACTACCCCCATCATTCCGCTGAGCGAAAGGAGAGAGAAGATGTTAAACCGGGCATGAGCGTGAGAGTGGCGCATATATTCAATGCTGTAAATTGAAGACAAAGTCCAGAGCACCACTGAGATGAGGCCGACGAAAAGACCAAGCAGATCAGCCCGGAAAACGAAATTAAATCCCAGCCCCGTATCCAGGGTCAGATCGAGGATATTCCCGTCGACAATTGCCGGATACATAGCCAGAATTAGGAGCAGGGTAACGCCACTGACAATAGCCGTATAATGATAAAGCCGATGCTTCTGGACAAAGGGGCGAAAGATCATGGCAATAAGAGGGAACATAACTACTAATAAGGGAAGATAGCTTTTAATCATAATCGTTTTCTCCTTAGCGAGCTGTCCGAAAAATATACTCAACTAAAGCCGGGGAGCACCTCTTATACCTTTTATTTGCCTTAAAACAAATTACCTTAACAGCAACCTAGCCGCGGGCAGCGCGGCAGCATGATAAGGATATTTTACCAGCACTCCCAGGATAATGACTAATACGGCTAATATGCAGACCGGCACCAACATTGTCTTTGGTGCTTCATCGACGGTATCTATCTCTATCTTCGGATTTCCAAAATAGCTGATCGCCACTACCCGGAAATAATAAACCGCATTCAGCAAGCTGCTGATCAAAAGGATAATAACCAGATACGGCATGCCCGCCTGAATAGCTGAAGTAGCCAAAACCCATTTGCTCATAAAGCCGCACAGGGGAGGAACCCCAACCAGCGAACAGGCTCCGATGGTGAAGCAGGCCATAGTGGCCGGCATTCGATATCCCAATCTTCCCATATCAGTTATATCCCTGATGCCTGTTTTGTGCAGGATTATTCCAGCGCACAGAAACATCAAGCTCTTGACTATGGCATGATTAACAATATGGAGAATAGACCCAGCCAGCCCGTATGGAGTGATCAGGGCTACGCCGAAAAGAATGTAGCCCATTTGGGCAATGGTTGAGTAGGCCAGCATTCTTTTCAATTGAGTCTGGACTATAGCAAAAAGCGAGCCGCTTATAATGGTGATGATACTGATAATCAAAAAGAGCACGGAGAAGACCTCTCCTAGGTAGCCTTTATGAATCCCGAAAACCGTGAATAAGAAGCGGATGAGCAAGAAAATTCCAGTTGTTTTGACCACCAGACCTGATAAAAGAGCACTGATCGAAGATGGGGCTGCCGGATGGGCGTCAGCTAACCAGGCATGGCTGGGGAAAAAGGCAGCCTTGATGCTAAACCCCATAATGAATAGCCCCAGAGAGGCATAAATCAGGTATCGGTAGGGAAAGAGGGCCGATTCGGGATGGGAGCTGACAATTTTAGCAATCTGCTGGGAGGCATAATACATATTGAGTGTTCCGGTGGCATTGAACAGAAGCCCGATGCCGAAAACAATGAGGATCGAACTCAAGGCACCGGTAAGAATATATTTGAATGTAGCCTCAAGCGATTCTGGCCGTCCGCTAATAGAGACTAAAGTATAGGAGCTGATGGAAGCAATTTCAAAAAAGACGTAGAAATTGAAGCAATCGCCGGCTATAGCGATCCCAGACATGCCGGCCAGCATTAGCAGCAGCAGGGTATAATAATAGGTCTGCTTTCCCTCTGGCACCTCATGGTGAGCGGAGCTGCAGGAATACAATGACACTAGAAAACCAATGCCGTTGATCAAAAGCAGCAGGATGGCTCCGAGAAGATCCGTGCGAAGGACAATACCGATCGGCTGGCCTGTCTGAAGAAGACTCTTTCCACCCCATTGATACCCGGCCATATATTCGAGATATCCAGTAGGGGAGAGGATAACCTTGCCCAGGATGTCTACAGAACCAAGAAAGGCGGCTGCAGTAACCAGAAGGACCAGCGGGAGGCGATACCTCGGGTTACCCCTAGAGATGAGGGGAACCAGGAGTGCGCTGGCTATCATAATAACTGGTATCAAGATTTGTAAATGAGATGCACCGATGCCAATAGATGAATCCATAAGTCTGCCTCTTTTGAGCTTTAGATCAACAAGTTGCTTATACCTGGCTATCTTTCGCGCTCTGATGATATCCACCGTAGGATCGCTGTCATGATCATCCGCCACCTTCTGAGCCGCACAGCATTCTTAGCCTTGATGTCGCGCCCTGTAAAGATTATCGATTATATTTTTATTTTTAAAGAATAAAATAACTACCCTTTGAGTCTCATGATCTTTCGAGTATCCAATGTGCCGTAATGTTCATAGATCTTTATAGATAAGGCCAGAGAGATAGCCGTAACACTGATGCTAACCACAATGGCCGTTAAGATGAGGGCCGATGGTATCGGATTGACCAAAGCCACCTGCCCGGCTGCCACGCGAGCCGCTTGCGCGGCATCAGCGATTTCCGACGGCCCTGCCCACTGCCAACTGGCAGGCCCAAGCCGCACATCTGCCGAAGCGATGAAAAACAGGTAAACTGAGGTTTCAATCACGTTCATCCCGATCAGCTTCTTAATCAAATTAGGTTTTATAATCAAGGCATAGAGCCCGATACAAAACAAAATGACAGTAACAATGTAGTCGATTCTACTTAAGACCGTTTCTATCAACATCCGACCATCTCCTCCGGTATGGCAGCTCCTGCTTAGTCTTCAGACAGGTTTCATCCGGGCGCTCTTCCAGAAACGAGAAAAATAAATCAGTGAAGATACTGGCCACAGCCAGGCCAACACCGATATTGATCCAGAAAATGCTGCCTGAGCTAAGAAGCTCACCCGGCAGGCCGCGAGGGAAGATGCCAGCCACTTTGTTAGCTAGAAAATTATACCCAAGGATTATACCGGCCAACCCTACCCCGATATAAATAAGTATTCCCCCACTTGCTCCACATCTTAACCAAAATGATGGGACCATCTGCCGGCCCTCTTTTTTATTGAAGGCTAGAGCAAACAGGATGAATGAGGCCGCGATAATCACTCCGCCCTGAAATCCCCCCCCTGGAGTCAGGTGCCCGTGAGTTATCAGATAAATTCCAAACATGATAATGAACGGACACATGATCCGGCTGACCAGTTGAATGACAATGCCTGACCAATATTCCGATTCCTTCTTATCCCTTTGGCCGCTCATTAGCACAATCAACCCTCTTTTACCCCGATAATGGAAAGCACCCCAATCAGGGCAGTGAATAAGACTGTGGTTTCAAACAGGGTATCATACCCCCGGTAATCAAAAATAATGGCCGCAATAATATCCATCGCCCCCGTGTCCGAGCAGGCATGGCGGTTGTAGTGCAGGGCTATGGAATCGGCCTGCTTAACCACCTGATGTTTGTTCATGGGGGAGGAGATGAAATCTGCATACCCTGGAAGATGTGGATCTCCAATCGGGTTAAACCCCATGATGACCATAATCATGCTGAAGGCAAAAACCGTGAACAGGATAGCCGGGAGAAATTTCTTCAACTTAATCCTCCCTCCTTTTTGTTTTGCAGAGAGCGGCTACAAACAGGACGCTGGAAATCCCTGCTCCGACGGCCGCCTCGGTCATGGCTACATCCACAGCCCTCAATATGCTGTAGGTTACCGTAATGGTAAAGCTGTAGGCACTGTAAATAATAACCGACTCCAAAAGGTCTCTGGATATGATGGCCGCAAGGGCTGTGGCCACCAAAAATATCAGGATAATTACATGCGCCAGGATCACCATGTCCATATCTTATCTTCCCTTTTTCCCTAATCCTTCTCTTCCCTTTGATCCTTCAAAAGATGCACTGTGGTTTCCTTCACCCACGGCACACCCGTCCGATAGCAGAACCGCAAAATAGCATGAACCGCTATCGGATTGGCAAACAGCATAAAGAGAATAATTAGCAAAATCTTAAAACTCTCCGCTGGATTTATGGTCAGCCAGTAGAGCCACACACCGGTTAATGAAAGGAGAAATCCAGGGCTGTCTCCTTTGCCGGCTGCATGGGCCCGATTGTAAGGGTCGGGCATGCGGATAATGCCGACTGTGGCCGCGATGAAGAAAAATACTCCAGCGATAATAAACACTGCGGCTAAAATCTGTAGCGCTATTCTCACGTAGATCATTACTCACCCAACTGCCGGTGCTCTAGGTATTTGATAAAAGCAATGGTAGTTACATAGATTAGCATGGCATAGAGCATGGCGATATCCAGATAAGAGCTTTTCTGAAAGATGGCTGCCAGAAAAACGAAAGCCACCACCGCCTTAGTCCCTACCACGTTGATGCCAATAATCCGATCGGCTGTAGTTGGCCCCAGAATTGCCCGGTAGAGACAGAAAAATATTGTGCAGGAGAGAACCAAAATAGCTAATTTTAACAAAACATCAAGCCCCATAAACCTGCTACCTCCGATAAAGAGAGCGGATTTGGTCTACAAATCCTCCGCTCTCCATTATTCCCTTTACCGCTTCCTGACTGATGCAATGAACCCAAAAAATACTCCCTTTTTCTGTTTTTTTAACCTCAATGGTGATCGTGCCAGGGGTAAGAGTAATCGAATTGGCGTTCAGGGTAATCTCCCCCTCGCTGTTGAGAGGGGTTTCGATCTGAACAATGCCCGGCGAGATCATAAGCTGCCTGCGCAATACCCTTCTGGCAACATCAATTCCAGCCATAACTATCTCGATCATCAGTCGCCTTATGTATAGGAGTAAGCGGATGATGACTCCAAAGTTACGATAGGTGGCAATTTGCTCGGAGCTGAAAATAGGCTTGGGGTACAGAGAAACAATGAGCAGGGAAATAATGAATCCGACGATACTATGTTCGACAAGGTTTATCAGGCCTAATTTTGACCAGATCTTGGCCTGGCAGGAGGAGATAGCCATCCAAAATAGAAAAAGGCTAATCACCGCTACCCAAAATTCATCCCGCTTTTTCTTCCTCACTAACCCTTTCAAAACCTACCCACCACCACACACAGCATGTTTTTTACAAATACCGCGTTTTATACTTCGCTACCCGAAGGCGAGCAGTATGAGCTGGTAATTAGCTACTGATCCAGCCTATACAAATCCCGCCACACGAGGCGAGCGGCAAACAGCAGACACGTTAAAAATTTACCATACCGGCAATGAATTTGTCAAAATTATTTTTAGTGAACCATCTTAAGCTTAAGTATAAAAAATACAATCTATTAACACCCTATTGATTCATAGCAAAATGGGAGAAAAAACTCCTCTTCCGTGCCATTCATACGTCATTTTTCAATATAAACATATCTTCTCTTCATTAATGCGCTCTGAACCGGATAGCTCTCCAGTCCTGAGAACGGCAAATGCAGCCCTGAATCGGTCAGATAGCCGTTGCTGATCCTTTGAGGAGCGGCCCGAAGAAACCATTTATTTTGTTCATAGATGACCGTATGTCGCCCGCCAGGAGAGCAGATATCGAATTCACTCCCGTTCTGTGGGCTATCGAATAATACGGCCGCGGCTGATACCGAGCCGGTGCCACAGGAAAAAGTTTGCCGCCGTGCTCCCCGCTCATAGGTTCTGATGAGAGCGCTTCTGTCCTTAGTCTCAAACACCATCGTAACATTTACCCCACCTTCAATGCCGGTAATATCCCGCAAAGGGCGGCAGTAGTCCTCAAAATCCTTCTGATGGGTATGAGATCTGCTGAACGCAGCCGGCATATTGATCACCAGATGAGGCTCTCCTGCCCGCACCAGCCCAAAGACCGATTTCCCCTGAAGCAAAAACGGAGGGATTTTGGCTAATTCCTGAGTGAGAAAAATTGCAGGCCCGATTTCCACCTCCCATTCTCCATCAAGTTTGATCGCCAGCTTCACTCCGCTTGCACTTTCAATTTTAATTCTGTTTACGCCCATCTCCTGACCGATCTTGGCCGCTGCATAGATCATCCCGTTTCCGCAAAAATCAGCCTCATTCCCATCACCACCTAAAACTCTAAGCCGCACATCAGCCCTTATCGAATCTTGGAGTACAAGCAGATCATCGGCCAGGGGAGTAGAGCAGAGAATTTTGGCCAACCAAAAAAGATAATCCATTGAAAGATCTTCCATTATTCCCCTACAATCAAGTAAGATAAAATGGTTTAAAAGTGTATGTCCAAGCTCAACAGGTATTCCCCTTAGGGTTCGTAATTGTCTTATCATAGTCTTATCCTTACTCCATCCTATAATCTTATATAGACTCTCTACACTATATCCCACAATCGGCAGGTTCATTTGCTCAAAGCCACAGAAGTGCGGGGAAGAGAGTGGGACTTTTTGGAAGGAACCCTTTTGTTGGAAGGAACCCTTTTGAAAAAGGGTTCCTTCCAAACCATCCTCCTAAAACTTTAATTAATAAAATTAAAATTTTGGGAAAGGGGTAGAAGGGGAAAACCCTTTTTCAAAAGGGTTTTCCCCTTTGCTGGCGCAAAGATCTTGTCGCGGCCTTGCCGAAATGTAGAGAAGTACATAGAATGGGGGCAGAGAGAATGCCTGAGATTGATTTATCAAAGCTTAAGATAGATAAATCTGAACTAGCTGTCCCTTCGGCCAAGCTTGCCCGGCCAAGGTGGTGGCTGGTGGCCGCGGCGCTCATTTTTCTAGGCATGGCCTTACTCTTTGGGAAAAAGATCCTGCTTCCTACTTGGCAGGTTGAAGTTACTACCATATCTGAGATCTACCCCTCTCAAGTCCTTACTGTTTTAACCGCCAGCGGTTATGTGGTTGCCCAGCGCAGGGCGGCCGTATCATCCAAGATCACTGGCCGTCTGGTATCAGTGGCGGTTGAGGAGGGAAGTCGGGTAGTGAAGGGGCAGGTAATTGCTCGGCTTGATGAGGCTGATGCTGTCTCGGCTTTAAATCAGGCTAAGGCCAATTTGAGGGTAGCCAGGTTTAATCTTGAGCAGGCAAGAGCTGAGCTTAGCGAAGCTGCCCGGGTCCTGAATCGAAGCGAGCAGATGCTGAGCCGGGGTTTTCTGTCCCAGGCAGACTATGATGCGGTCAAAGCCCGCTATCAGAAAGCCTCAGCTGCGGCCTCAGCTGCTGAGGCCGCAGTGGAAGCTCAGAGCGCAGCCTTTGAGGGAGCTAAAATCTCTTTTGACCATACTTTTATCCGTGCCCCATTCGATGCTGTCGTTTTGACCAAAAACGCTGATATCGGTGATGTGGTTACACCTCTTGGAGCTGCGGCTAACATAAAAGCTGCCGTGGTTACCATTGCTGATCTTGGCTCCTTGCAAGTCGAGGTGGACATTTCCGAATCCAATCTGGAAAAGGTAAATATAGGCCAGGCATGTGAGATTCAGCTCGATGCCCTGCCTCGAGTCCGGTTTCGGGGAGTAGTTCATATGATTGTCCCGACTGTGGACCGAGCTAAGGCCGCCATTATGGTCAAGATCAGGTTTTTAGACCAAGACAGCCGCATCCTTCCTGATATGAGCGCTAAGGTTAACTTTCTCTCGCGTCCTCTGAGAGATGAGGAGAGGCGTCCGCGGATACTCCTCGGTCAGAGCGCAGTGGTAAGCCGGCAGGGCAAGAAAGTGGTCTTTGTGGTCAGGGATGGCCGGGCGATTGAAAGACCGGTAACTGTGGGAAGCAGGTTTGCTGATCTGGTGGAGGTGGCCAGTGGGGTAGCGGTCGGGGATAGGGTAGTGGCCAGACCTGATGAGAAATTACGGGATGGGGCTAGGGTAAAAATTTTAGGAGAGTAAATGGAGCAGCCTCCTTTGATCGTTGAGATAAAAGATCTATCCAAGTCTTATCATCGAAATAGCCAGACGATTTCAGTTCTTCAGCACATAAGCCTTGAGATCGAAGCCGGAGAATTCCTTGCCCTGATGGGGCCCTCAGGCTCTGGCAAGAGCACTCTTTTGAACCTAATCGCCGGAATCGACAGGCCAGATAGCGGGACAGTCAGAGTAGGCGGCGTTGACATCGCTCTTCTTTCCGAAGCTCAGCTTGCCCGGTGGCGAGCGGCCAATGTGGGGTTTATTTTCCAATTTTATAACCTGATCCCGGTGCTTACGGCCTTTGAAAATATTGAGTTGCCCCTGCTTCTGACCCGCCTGTCTCGGCAGGAGAGGCGGAAGCATGTAGAGACAGCCCTGCATCTGGTCAACCTCTTTGACCGGAAAGATCACTACCCTGGCCAGCTCTCTGGCGGCGAGCAGCAGCGGGTAGCCATTGCCCGGGCCATTATCACTGATCCGACCATTATTGTAGCTGATGAGCCAACTGGAGATCTGGACCGTATTTCTGCTGAGGAGGTCCTTACTCTTATGGACCGTCTCAACCGGCAGTTAGGCAAGACCATTATCATGGTTACTCATGACCCACGGGCAGCGGATAAGGCCCGGCTTATAAGGCACTTGGAAAAAGGGCTCCTGCAGTGATCCTTCAGCTCAAGCTGCTATTTAAAAACGCCTTCCGCCGCAAGTTTCGCGCCTTTTTGACCATTCTCAGCGTTACCGTAGCTCTTTTAGCTTTTGGACTTCTGCAAACATTCATCGATGCCTGGTATGCAGGTGCAGAAGCCTCTTCCGCCCGCCGACTGGTGTGCAGGAACTCTATTTCTCTTACCTTTCCCCTTCCCCTGGCCTATCGGGATAAGATTCGCCAGATTGAGGGAGTAGAGGCAATAACCTATGGGAGCTGGTTTGGCGGTATCTATATCGAAGAAAAAAACTTTTTCGCTAACTTCGCCATTGAACCGCATGGATACTTCAGACTTTATGATTATAAAATTCCAGCCGAGCAAAAGGAGCGCTTTCTGCGCGATCGGCGCTCGGCCGTTGCTGGCCGAAGGCTGGTGGAGAGATTTGGCTGGAGGATCGGCGACATTATTACCTTGCGGGGGACGATCTTTCCCGGCAACTGGGAATTTGTACTGGCTGGTATCTACAGCCGTGGAACTGTTGATCTCGATGAGTCTCAGTTTTTCTTTCATTGGGATTATCTTAATCAGGCGCTTAAGAAAATCATGCCTCACCGGGCGGATATGGTCGATTTTTACATCATCGGGGTAAGTAGGGCTGATTTGACCACCGAAGTGGCTCAGGCTATAGACCAGACCTTCAAAAACTCCCTGGCTGAAACCCTGACTGAAACCGAACGCTCTTTTCAGCTAAGCTTCGTTACCATGAGTGAGGCGATCATTAAGGCTATTCAGCTTATCTCCCTAGTGGTGATCCTGATCATCATGGCTGTGGCTGCTAACACCATGGCCATGTCGGTCAGGGAAAGAACCGGCGAGTGGGCGGTCTTGAAAACCCTGGGTTTTGGCCCCCGAAAGATTATCGTTTTGATCCTGGCCGAGTCTCTGATAATCGCCTTGGCTGGCTGCATTATAGCTACTGCTCTTACCTTTCCGATGGTCAGCACCTTTGGCCGAACCTTGCGGAATTATTTGCCTATATTCAGACTGAAGAGAGAAATCTTTTATTTTTATCTAGCCGCCTCTTTTCTAGTTGGGGTAGTGGCCGCCATAATACCGGCCTGCCGGGCGGCTAGGGTCCCCATAGCTGAAGCCTTGCGGAGGATCGCCTGATGCTCTCTGCTATCCTCTTATCCTATAGCTTCCGTAACCTCATGGCTCGGCGTTTGACTACGATTCTCACTTCCCTTGGCATGGCCCTGGTGGTGTTTGTTCTGGCCTCAAGCCTGATGCTGGCCGAAGGGCTAGAAAAAACCCTGGTTGAGACCGGCTCAGCAGACAATGTAGTGGTTATTCGCAAAGGGGCCACGACCGAGGTTCTAAGCGGCATTACCCGTGAGCAGGCAGCCATCGTTGAGACGCAGCCCGAAATTGCGCTTGGGGCCGAAGGGCAGCCCCTGCTGGCCAGGGAGGTGGTAGTGCTGATTACTCTCCAGAGGCGGGGAAGCGACAAGCAATCGAATGTGGTCATTCGGGGTGGCCGCGAGCAATCATTGCGACTTAGGCCAAAGGTGAAACTGGTAGAAGGACGCCTGCCAAGACCAGCCACAGCAGAAATTATCGTCGGCAAGAATATCGCCAGGCGATTCAAAGGATGCGGCCTTGGGGAAACACTACGCCTTGGCCTTCGAGAGTGGAGGGTTTGCGGCCTATTCGATGCGGGCAACAGCGGCTTTAGCTCGGAAATTTGGGCTGATGTCGATCAGCTCATGCAGGCTTTTCGCCGTCCGGTCTACTCTTCGATTATCTTTAGGCTAAATAAAGCTTCAGAATTCGAAAGGCTCAAGGCGGATATTGAAACTAATCCCCGCCTGACCCTGGAAGTTAAGCGGGAGGCTGAATACTATGCAGAGCAGTCAAAATGGATGGCTAAGTTTTTGCGCATCCTGGGAGCCTCGCTGACCGTGATCTTCTCCCTTGGCGCTGTGATCGGAGCTATTATTACCATGAACTCAGCTGTGGCTACCAGAACCCGTGAGATTGGCACCCTTCGGGCTCTTGGCTTCCGGCGTCGAGATATCCTTTTAGCCTTCCTGCTGGAGGCTGCACTCCTTGGCTTTCTGGGTGGTCTTGTGGGACTTTTTCTCGCCTCCTTCCTTCAGCTGGTTACGATTTCGACCACTAACTTCCAGACCTTCTCAGAGCTGACCTTCTCCTTTGCCCTGTCTGTTAAAATAGCCTGCCAGGCCTTGGCCTTCTCTCTGATCATGGGCCTTGGCGGCGGGCTTTTTCCTGCCTTCAAAGCCTGCGGGATGAATATCGCCGAGGCGCTTCGAGCAGGCTAAACAGGCTAAAAAGTATAATTGATTTATAATTTGACATGATTTTAGAAAATTTAGTATATTAAGAGAAAGGATAGAATAAATTCTATATCCCACTTAGGTACCATGAAATAAACAACCAGGCAGCTTATTGCAGGCAGCTTATTTAAATAAACGAAGAATAATCCATGAAACAACGAAGAAAGAATGAGGAGAAAGATAAATGATAGCCGCAAGGTTTTTAACAAGGTTTCTAAAGATACAATTAGCCTTATCGCTGCTTCTGGCTGTGATTTGGTTTAGCCTTTTGGCCTTGGCAATAGCGGTCGAAGCTGCAAATATCGTGGCCAATCCAGGCTTTGAGACTAGAACACGATGGGAGAATTGGCCAAGGCCGTGGTGGGCTCAAAATGAGAGCAAGAATTGGTCCCGTGATCAGAGCGCAGCTCATTCCGGCACCTGGAGTTTCAAGGTCAGCTATCAATCCGCTCAGGAATATAATCTGGCTGGGCAGCAAATCAGTATTACTGCCGGTGAATTTTACCAGATTGGCGCCTGGATCAAGACCCAGGGAGTGAGCGGCGGCGGAGCCACCATATTTATCGAATGGTCTGGAAATGGGCAATGGCTTGGTGGAGAATGGGGATTTCGGAAGATCAAGGGGACCGCGGACTGGCAATTCGTCAGCCTTCCGATGGTGCAGGCCCCGGAGAAAGCCGATCAAGCGATCATTTACCTTGAGCTGGCTAAGGGATCAGCAGGATCGGCCTGGTTTGATGATGTCATTGTCGAAAGACGCACCAAGCCTCTTCTGAGCAGCTTTATACTGCGGCCTAACTATGCATATAAAATTTTGCCGGATGCACCATCTCCAGAGATCGAGGTCGAGGTTAGTTTGAATCTTGAAGAAAGCAGCCTCTCCCTAAATCAGGTGAAAGTTGCGGCTACGCTGAAAGATAAAACCACAAAGACTATCATTATCCAAAAGAGTGCCGATCCTCCCCCATCGGCCACCTTTTGCCTTAGTCTTGATTTGCCGCCAACTGCACCCTCAGTAGGCTATGATCTTGAGATCGTACTTATGACCAAAGATGGCGCTCAGATGGCCCAAAATGCTTATGTCTTGGACAAGCTCTCCCAGGATCGTTTTGCCAAGCTCACCTCCTATATTGACAGCCACAACCGCTTCATCCTAAACGGAGAGCCCTTCTTCCCGCTCGGCCTCTATCTTGGAATAGGGCCGCAGTGGGGATATTCCCAGGTTGATGAAATAGCCGACAGCCCATTTGATACCATTATGAATTATGAAATCAACTCTGGCAATTCAACTCAAATTACTAACTATTTAAATTATCTGCACTCTAAGGGGCTCAAGCTCATCTACTCTCTCAAAGACTACCTTGGCAATGGCCAGGCCGATCTTGACACTATAGCCCAGAAGGTTACTGCCTATCGAGATCATCCAGCAATTATAAGCTGGTATCTGAATGACGAGAGTGGCCTTGAGTATCTGCCTGAGCTTGAAGCCCGCTACCAGAAAGTCCGCCAGCTTGATGAAAATCATCCGGTCTGGTCAGTGCATTATCAAAAAAGCTATCTCATCGGAGAGGCCCACACTACGGATATCCTAGGGGTTGACCCATACCCCATACCTGACCGCCCCATTACCCTGGTTTCTGAGATGGCTGATTGGGCCAAAGAGGCAAGCCGAGGGGGATATCGGCCCTTGTGGTTGGTTCCTCAGATCTTTGACCAAAGCCACTATCCTGGGCACTCCGGCAGGCTCCCTACCCCGCAAGAGATCCGAGCTATGACTTATCTAGCCACTAACCACGGAGCCAAGGGGCTAATTTACTACTCCTATTTCGACATCCGCTCTGAGGATTACTATCAAACCCATTGGGCGGCAATAAAAAAAATTGCTAATGAAATAAAATCCTTAAGGTCAATATTTCTGTCAATCGAGGAGACCTCTGACCAGGATATCCTCTGTAGTTACAGCAGCAGCATCATCGATTGCAAACTGATGAAGCAGGCAAACAGCTATTACCTCTTTGCCGTCAATACCCAGCCAGATGAGATAAGCGGCGTATCTTTTCAGATCAATCTGGCCTATCGTCCAGCAATCATTGATGTTCTGTTCGAGAATAACCGTCAGCTTGAGGTGAAAGATGGCAGATTCACAGATAATTTCTCCCCCTATGAGGTCCATATCTATAAGCTCGATGCGCCAACTCTAATCGAACTTGACCAATTTACGGCTACCCCTCACTCAGACCGGATCATCATCACCTTTAAAACGAAAACCGAGAGCGAGGCCGTAGGATTTAATCTCTGGCGAAGTGAGGAGGAAAAAGGAGTATACAGCAGGATAAACCCCACTCTCATTGAGGCAAGAGGTGGTGCTACCTATGGTGCAGACTATTCTTTCACTGATACCGCGGTCAGACCTGGAGCTACCTACTACTACAAACTGGAGGAGCAAGATACGACAGGCACAAGTGTCTACGGTCCGGTTTCGGCTACCCTGCCGGCTCAAGAGCCTGCTGGGAAATCAGCTTGGCCATCATGCTTTTTCATGCTGCCATACTTTTGGCCGGGAGCACAGACAGCCAAAGCGCATCAGGGGTGGTTCTTAGGTTATCGCTTTTGGAAGGAACCCTTTTGAATTTGGAAGGAACCCTTTTGAAAAAGGGTTCCTTCCAAACCATCCTCCTAAAACTTTAATATAATTATTATATTAAAGTTTTAGGAAAGGGGTTACAAGGGGAAAACCCTTTTTCAAAAGGGTTTTCCCCTTGAACTATCTTGGCTTAAGCATTTTCTTTTGTTCTTTCTTTTCCGCAAAGCTTCGAGGGACAAAGACTGGTTTTCCAGTGGCCGGGTCGAGTCCGGTATGATACATGCAAGTTGAGCGAGTCATTGGCGTTGGGGTAAAGATTTGGACCCCTTCGATGGGGTTGTGCTCTCCTTCGCGCTCGAGCCGTCGCAGGGCATTGGCCAGCTCTTTTGCTTCTGTCCGGCCTGTGCCGGGGTGGGCCACCATAAAGTAATATTTAAGGTGCTGTGGGCGGCGGCCGTTAATCTGGCGAAAGAGCTGGCGAAACTCTTCAAGGCGGCTACCATCCTTATTCATGAGGGATAAGACCTTTTCGGAGACATGTTCTGGGGCTATTTTTAGGCAGCCGGAGAGATGATAGTGGCACAGCTCCTCGAGGTATTTTGGGCTCTCCATAGCCAGCTCATAGCGGATGCCGCTTCGCACAAACACTTTCTTGATTCCCTGAATCTGTCGGCTCTTCTGGAGTAGGTTGATCAGTCGCTGGTAACTTCGGTCTCGCCGGGAGCAGGATAGGCAGTGTCCGGTTTCGCACTGGCGGCAGTCTAGGCCGTACATGTTGGCTGATGGGCCTCCTAGGTCATCAATATATCCTTTAAAATCAGGATGTTTGGCCAGGAGCTCGATTTCAGCCAGAATGGATTCTTCGCTCCTTGATATGATCCTGGTTCCCTGATGAAGAGCCAGGGAGCAGAAAGAGCAGCTACCGAAACAGCCGCGGTGAGTTACGACCGAAAAGCGAGCCATGGCTAGCTGTGGAAACTCAGCTGGAATTTTCCGGGAAAAGGGCAGGCTATAAATCCAGTCAAGATCCTGGGGACGATAGGCTGGCATCCGATACTGAAGGACAAAGCGGTTGGCATGGGCTTGGGCTAAGTTACGCTGATTGGAAAAGAGGTTTTGCGCCTGGCAAAATGCTTGCGGATGCTCACAGACCTCTTCAAAGGAGGGCAGCAGTTGAAATCCCGCTGGAATTTTAGAGCCTATGATACAGGTTCCAGCAATACCGTCAAGGTCTTGTCCTTGCTCTAGCCGCCGGGCAATTTCGATGATCTGCAACTCTCCTGGTCCATAGACAAGGAGGTCGGCCCGAGAGTCTACCAATAGACTTCGGCGGACCCTGTTTTGCCAATAATCGTAGTGGCCAAAACGTCGCAGTGAGGCCTCTACCCCGCCGATGACTATGATTGATCCGGGAAACAGGTGGCGGATTTTATTACTGTAGACCAGGATGGCCCGATCAGGCATTCCTGAACAATAGGGAGCGAAAGGGTCCTTGGCCCGCTCTCGCTTTAGCGGAGTGTAATTGACCAGTAAACTATCAATCGCCCCTGAGGTAATTCCAAAAAAAAGACGAGGTCGTCCCAGCTTGCAAAAATCCTCATCTCGCCTCCAGTCGGGTCGGCCTATAACCCCGACCCGATATCCTACGGCATCGAGGACGCGGGCGATCAAACCCACCCCAGATAGCGGATGATCTGCATAAGGTTCTCCACCGATAAGAATGATATCAAAGTCAGAGCCACAGGTAGCGATCATTTTTTTCCTTTAGTGTGAGAAAATAAAATTGTTGTAATATAGGGTTATGAAAATCAAATCTCAGTTTCATCAACGCCTTATTATACTTAAAGTTTTATTATACCCCTTCTGAGAGCGGGGAGAAATACAAAAATGTTCTGCTTGAGTTACAAAAGGGTAATCGTCGCTGACAAAACTGTTATTTGCGATGAGATTCCAAGGTGGAGCTTAACTAGAGCTGAAAATGCTGAAAATAAGGGGATATAAGAGTAATGTTATGTTAAGAGTAATGTTATGAGGTTTCAAGGGAGTAAATGTTAGAGGCTTAAGGCTTTCTCTTACTAGTTTGGTACTATCTTTGCTTCAGAAAAGTAAGTTAGGGTGAAAGAGTGGGGCGAAAGTCTGTTTATCTGTTTTGGTCGAAGAAGGAGGAAAAATTGTAGAACATGGAAAAGATCAGCATCGCTCGTCGGCGACAAGAACAGCGGGCACCCTTGTTTCCAATCAGTAACGATTACACCGACTATCTTGAGCCTGCGCCTCAAGCCTGCGCTCCCTCCACAGGACTGCCTGATAAAAATTTGCCGCTTTCACTTTTGGAATTCCTGATTGCTGAAATCAATCAGCCTGAGAAAGGTAAGAGGAAATTTGCGGTGGAGATTAATTCCGGGCTCGAAAGACCTGTGAAGATGGCCGTCTTGATTCAGCCATTAAAAGATTGGCCTCAGAGAGAATTTTTTACCGTCAGGGAGGCATCTTCTATCCTGCGGCTTTCGGAAAAGACTCTCTATCGGCAACTGCATCAGGGCAATTTATCTGGGGTAAAGATTGGCCGTCAGTGGCGAGTTATTTTATCCCCTAGTGGGTGAAAAACCGAAAGGAGAAGAGCATCTATGTACTATCAATATTGGGGAATGAAAAGGGCTCCTTTTGATAACGTGCCGGACCCTGACCTTTATTGGAGTCAAAACAGCTCGCTTGAAGATGCCGTTTCAGAGATTCTCTTTGCCATCGAGGAGGGGAATGATTGTCTGGCGGTGATGATTGGGGATATCGGGACTGGCAAGACACTAGGTTTGCGGGTTATACTCAATGAGCTGAACCCTGAAAAATATCATATCGCTTTTATTACCAATCCAGACCTTTCGCCAGTGCAGCTAATGAGGGAAATCGTCGGTCAACTGGAGAATAAAAAAATCGTCACCCGCTTCAAAGATCAGCTCATGGAAGAATTTAATGCCATTCTATTCAACTGCGCTAATCAGGGGCAGAAGGTGGTTATCTTTATTGACGAGGCTAATGTCATGTCCACCGAACAGTTGAATCAGATACGGCTTATGACTAACTTGCAGGATGATAGGCAAAATATGGTCATTTTTGTTTTGGCGGGCCAGAAGGAGCTGGGAAAGAAGCTTGAGTCCAAAAATTTGGAAAATCTCTACCAGCGGATCGGCGTATATTGCCGCATTCGAGGGTTGGAAGGCCCAGAGGCAGTTAAAAACTATCTGACCCATCGTCTTCAGGTTTGCGGAGGATCACCAGCCATATTTACCCAGCAGGCCTATGCCGCCATCTGGGAGCATTCCCAAGGGGTTCCTAGGCTGATCAATAAGATTGCCAAACTTTGCCTGAAAGCGGGAGAAACTAATCAGGTCAGGCAGATCGGAGCCGAAATGGTCGATGCGGTCGCTTCTATGTTCGAGCGGGAGAAAAGCTCCTCACAAGGCTCATCTCTCCTTATGTCTGAGGAGGATGCCGAAAGCTGCTCAAAAGTGGAGGACCAGCCTTTGCCTACGATGACCGATTTGGCCGAAGGCAGGGAGCAACAGGCTGCCACCCCGGACTCTGCCTCCTGTGCCCATCCCTCAGCCCAGCCCCAGCCACCCTCTCCTGAATCCGCAGCGCTCTATCCGAATCTTGATCCTGAGATGATGAGCCTGATCCAGGCTCTCCCTTCTCATATCCGCAGCCAGCTCAAGGTAATGGAGGATAAGCAGTTGAATAGTCTTGCCGGCAAGATGGCTATTCAGTGCATCCAGGAGAGATTTCCGAAAAATTCAACCGAAGATCCGGTGGTGGTCTGGGATAGCATCAAGAGTCGCATTTATTCGGCGCTAAAATCCCTTCAAGAGCCTAATAGATATTGTTTGGCTTAAGAATCTGCGTACACGGTCTATTAGTGATTTCCTCGCAAAGTGCATAATACAAGTGGGCAGCGGATCAATTACGCTATCAAATGTAGCGTGCGGACCTTAGGTCCGCCCAAATTGGGATTTTGCTAGCGAAAAGACCTCTAAGCTCTGGATATATAGCGTACCTCTCGGGTGTCAATTTTGATCCGCTCACCCTCTTTCATATAACTTGGCACCTGAATTGTCAGCCCTGTCTCTGTCCTGGCTGTTTTGCTCTGGGCCTGGGCTGTTGCTCCCTTGATCACTGGTTCGCATTCAACAATAGTTTGTTCAACGACCTGAGGAAGATCAACATTGACCACACTCCCTTTGTAAATATGCAGGATAACATCCAGCCCATCCATCAGGAGCAGCTTCCGATCGCCGATAATTTCTTCTGACAAGCTCACCTGATCATAGGTTTCTTTATCCATGAAGACAAAATCTCTTCCGTCAGCATATAGAAATTGGCCGCTTCGGCGTTCAAAATCAGGCTGCTCAACCTTGTCCCCTCCCCGGAAGGACTTGTCAAATACCTGCCCGGTGAGCAGATTCCGACACTTGACCTTGACCAACATGTTTGCCCCGCGAGCCGAAGGGGTCTGAAAAGCCAAGTCGATAACCTCAAATGGGGCATCATCTACCTGGAAAATTTCACCTCGCTTCAGATCATTTACCACCATTACACCTGCCATTCTTATTTTATTCTCCTTTCCCTAGGGTTGTGCTTGATGTGGCACGCAAGATGCATGGATCGCGGCACTTTTTTCTTTTTTTCTCTTTTTTTGGAGTATACCTGCTATCATGATCTTCCGTCAAGAGGCTGACGGAAGCAGCCAGATTTTTCATGGTATTTAGTGGTTTCCTTAAAGTGCGCAAGCTGGGCGGACACAAGGTTCACCCCTACAATTGATTGGGTAATTGGATCTGCTCTCGTGCTTAGCGAAAAACCATTTAGCTGATGAGCGATTTTGAAATATGTATTGCATTGCACAGGTAGGCAAAAAAATTCATAATTTCTCATCCCTACTTGTTCAAATCGCAGTTGTTCTCCCAAATTGGAGTTGTTCTCTTAAAGCCTCTATCCTGCTTATCAGCGTTTTATTGATCAGACTTGAATAAAGAATGAATCAGCCTTGAATAATAGGCCCTTCCTTGCAGGTAGCAAGAGCTGCTATTGTTGGCATATATATTGCATAAAATTAAAATGCCCCAAACTATTAATTGTAGCCGACAGATAACCGAAAGTTATTCATATTTTTTCTTTGCCGGTTTATTTTTCACGCTTATGGCCTATTTCATTCCAAACATGGAATTATTAGAGAATATGGCGTATAGAGTATGGCAGCTACCCAAATCTGGACTCATCAAAAACAAGGGGGGAGTCTGCTCTCTTTAAGGATCTTTGGGAAGCCAGCCTTTCTGCTCATGTTCTTGCTCTTTCTGACATTTATTCCCCCGCTAATTTATCTGGCCGATCAATTGGCCGCAGCCGAGGATTTCACCGCCAGGATAGATACTCTTGAGCCTCACATCATGACCAAATCTGGCGATCATCTGGTAACAGTCAGGGGAAGCGGCCTTGATCAGGTCGCGAGGGTTATTCTGACCCAGTCTTTGCCCTGCATCCGCAATGTAGGGCCTGATGAAGATGACCTGCCCAAATACTTTACCAGAGACATTAAGACTTTTGATATGCGCTTTCCTTACCTCTATGCCATTGCCAATTACTCAGATGGCAAAAGCAGTTATTCAAAGGTTCTGATCATTGAGATTAGTGATCCTAATAATCTGAAATTAAAAAAAACGTTTCAATATACGGGATTTAGTAATTCATTGCAAGATATTAAAGTATCGGATGATTACCTTCTTATTACCGATTTTGAGAAAGGTCTGTGGGTATTCGATATTTCAAATCCTCTACTGCCTAAGCAAAAAATTTTGCTCCCTGACCCTAGTGCCTATGGAATTTATGTCGGTGATTATGTTAGTGATAATGATAAGCAGGGAGTCTTGGCAGGGGATAAGAGTCGCCTGCTCTATCTCACCAACTGGAAGTCAGGGCTTAAAATCTATAAATGGTTTATTACTACAGCTCGTTTTGTTTTGTTGTCCTCATCTCCAATCGTCTCACCTTATAATTTAGATGTTCAGATCCACCCATCTACCCACGAGCGTTATATTTATATAGCTAATGGTGAGTCAGCAAAAATCATTAGCCAATCTTCAGGTGCAGTCATAAATTCTATTGATATAAACCGCCTGCTTGGTCAAAATAACTCTTCCTATCCCCCCAATATCGTGGATGTAAAGATAAAGGACAGCCGCTATGCCTATATTGTTGACAGCAGCTTTGGCCTGTATGTAGTAGATGTAAATATCCCTGAGCAGCCGGCAATCGTAGGCCGACTTCCCCTGCCATTTGGCAGGAAATCGGTCACTTTCTGGGAAAATCTAGCTCTAGTTGCTGCCGGGTCCTCAGGGATAGATCTGATTGATATCTCCAAACCATCAAATCCTGTGTTGCGTCATCGTGTCTCTACGCAGGGAAATGCAAATTTCATAAAGGTTGAGGATGGGAAGGAAGCTCATGCCTTAATCACCAATGGAAACAATGGCCTGGCCTTATTGAGTTTTCAGTTGCTTATTCCAAAGGCTTCGGGAGGGCATTTGTTTATGGGAGGAGATATTTGGGACATAACCGTAGCTGCGGATCATGCCTATATATCAACTGGGGAGAAGGGTCTGAAAGTTATCAACTTGAAAGATCCTTGGCTCCCTCGGCTTGAGTACTCACTAGATAAAGCGAACACTGGATGGGACCAGGTTAAGGTTTCAAAATGCTGTGTTCAGAAAAACAATCTTTATCTGGCCAACGGGAGCAATCTTTGCCTGTTTAGTCTTTCCCCTGACTACAGCTTTGCCTCGCTAAGGGAAACTATTCGTAGGGACGATGCGATCCAATCCTTAAGCCTTCAGGGTGATTATCTCTATCTTCTGAGCTTAGTCAAAGGCCTTCAGATTTTTCAGACCACCCCCCACCTTAGTCGCTCTCCCAGTGGAGCGGTGAGAGTAGGATCAATGCCTCAGGAGGTCACGGTACAGGATAATGTGGCCTATGTTGCCGGTGGAAGTGAAGGATTGTGGATTATTGATGTTACTAATCCAGCTAAACCTCAAAAAATCTCTCAAAAATCGCTCTCTCCTGCACTTGTTCTGGATGTTGAGGTAAAAGGCGATTATGCTTATCTTGTTAATGGAAGCTATGGTATAACTGTGGTTAAGGTAGCTGAAAAAAATAATCCGGTAATAATAGGCTCCTTGGTAGAAGAATTCCAGTATGATTACTTACAAGATTGTGCCATAGGGGGAGATTTCCTTTATGCAGCCGGACAATCTAACGGCATATGGGTTATGGATATCTCAAGGCCTTCATCTCCCGTGGTTTTATACAATATTCCGGTTATGAATGGAGCTAATTTTATTTTTGCCGACCAAAACTATATTTATGCTGCTAATAAATTCGGTGTGTTTGATATTTATTTAGTTCCAAAAGCGCTACCCATTGAGCGCCCTTGCCAAGCAGCAGAGGGTAGCTTCCAGGATCCGAACTGCCTCCGGTTTCGACTCCCCTTATCTGATCTGCCGGCTGGTTGGTATGATTTGATCTTCCTAGATGTTGAGGGGAAGATAATTAGAAAGTATCAAGCTCTGCAGTTTGAGGAGCAGGCATCTGTTGAGCTGAGGGCCGGGTTAAACCTTTTCGGATATCCAGGAAAGGTTCCAGATGAAAACAGCACCTCATGGCAACTGTTGAATTCTTTCGCCGGAGCAGCCTATTCTCTCTGGCAGGAGAGCTCGCGGCAGGTCTCTTACTGGCTACCCCATAATTCATCAAGTGGCGATATGTTTGAGATTAGGGATGGGCAGGCCTATTTACTCTATGCCCGGGAGGATAGCCCACCAGTATCTTTGAGTGCGGACTATTTTTATCCATTTGAAGCTGCCTTATCTCGAATCGGAAGCAAACTGACTGAGGGCGTTAATTGGATCTCCTTTCCTATTGAAGAGCAGCCCACTGAACATACTGAAAATAAAGATGCTTTCAGAGTCTTCGATCAGTTTAGCGGATTTGCTGCTGACGGCCATAAGCTAGTTGGGATAGATAGGCTAAATACTCGCTCAGGGAAATGGGAGTCTGCTTACGGATTTTATAGCCGATGTAGTGGCCGTAATTTCCCTATCCGCCGGGCTGAAGGATATCGGGTATTCAGGTATTGAATCAAACCTTAATTAGTGTCTGTCCGAAAAATAGCATTTTTACAGACCTAGGGAGTACTCAGGGTGAAAAATTTTAACTCCTATGGACAGTCATAAGTTAATCAATAAGGAAAATACCGAAAGAAGATCAATTTTCAGATGATCATGGACAGACTCCTCCCTCTAAAAGGAACAAATGCAATATTAATCTGGC